>Ga0208767_1000150_pt1 | contig 50091 bp, 65 predicted proteins | sample VirMetDEL_Mar_21_FD_184514 | JGI IMG/M metagenome (GOLD analysis project Ga0208767, IMG submission 184514) | Aqueous microbial communities from the Delaware River and Bay under freshwater to marine salinity gradient to study organic matter... | ecosystem: Environmental > Aquatic > Marine >...
GTTACTATCTACGGCCCACAGAATGCTTGATGGCGATCAGTATTACGAACCATCAAGACGCTCTGGTCGTATGGTCAAACGTTTTCACCTTGATGGGCCAAGAGCTAAGTTATATCAAGCTACACATATTCACCATCCTTCTGCTGTTTGGTGTCGTGAAACTATTAGTAACTATGTTTGGCTAGACGATTTATTTGAAGCCTGTCTAGATGAATATACTTATAGATACGACAAGGTTCATAAGTGTGCAGAGCTAAAAGATCTACTGCATGAGCCGCCAGATAATATTGAGATAGGAGCATTCACTCCTCCAACTCTGGCAATGCCTGATGAGAACAAGGTTTCGGATTGTAACATTGAGTGTTACCGAGACTATTACCATACGAAACACTTTGCTAAATGGACTAACAGACCTATACCGGAGTGGTTTAATGGCTAGTAACTATACTCAAAAACAACTATTAGAAATGGCTCCAGTTATGAGGAACGAAGAATATGATAACTATATTATGAATAAGAAAGCATTTCAGAAATGGCATAAAGTACACACTAAGGAGCGCAACAATGCAGGAACATCTAGACTTAAAAGACTTTTTACTCTCTCCAAAGATGAGTGATAAGGTAACAACTTGGTATTACTATGAGGGTTGGAGGCTCTGTGATATCAGTGTGGGCAGGAAGTTTATTCATGTTAAGCCTGTTCATGGTGGCTATCCAAGGAAGAAGCTACGGGTTAATCAAGGCCGAGAGATACTGAAGACTATGTATTGGAAAGCTGCTAGTTCTGATGCTTACTACAGGGCTTTGGCTGATGGTAAGAAACGTAAGCCACGTAACTGGGAGAAGCTCTATGCCTAGAAAACTATATGAAACTAAACAATCTTTAGCTGCTGAGAAAAGTTTTGCTAAAGACTTAGAGAAATACTTTAGAGTTAATTTAAAGAAGCTACCTATGCAATATGGACTAGACTTTATAGCTTTAGATACTAGAAGTTATAAACCTAAGTTCTTCTTAGAACTCAAAGAGCGAAGGTGTAAACATACTACCTATCCTACTTATATAATATCTTTATCTAAATTCTTAAAAGCTAAAGAGATCTATAGGTCTTTAAGTTTGCATACATTCCTCTGTGTTAGATGGTCAGATACCAGTGGTTATATCTGCCTTGATGATATTGAGGATGATTCTATTGACATCACTATTGGAGGCCGTTATGATCGCAACGATTGGCAGGATGTAGAACCATTGCTAACTATTGATATTGGCAAGTTTACAATAATTGGAGACACTGAATGAATACAGATAATACAGATCTTATTACTGATATTAAAGAATACTTTAAAAATATCTGGAATGCAACGCTGAAAGGTAGTTTAAAAGCAAAGGCACTGATGGGTGGAGCAGTAATATTTGTTACTGGTTTCTACGCCTTGACACTCTTAATCGCCGGTGAGTTCTTAGAAATTATGGATTTACCTACGAGGACAGGTGTGTTACCATCAACTGTTGAGAACGTGATCATGGCCTTTTTGTTCTGGGCAGGTCACAAATATTTATACACTAAAGCTAAAGAGGAGCTATAAATGGCTATAGTAGAAGGTACTGCTTATTGGGCTAGTGTTAAACGTCCCAATACAACTTATGAACCAGTATACAGTGTCAATCTTGTTGTTGATGATGGCACTGCTGCGGATTTCAAACGCCGTGGATTTACTATCAAAGACATGCAAGAAGGCCCTGCCGTAATCATTAAACGTAAAGTGAATGGTGGGCCGAAGGGAACTAGAGAACCTCCTAAACTCTATGATCGGATGAAGAATGAGATTGATGTTGAAGTTGGTAACGGCTCCAAGGTCAAGGTTCAGTACCGTGAATGGGAGATGGATAGAGGTGGTAAGACTTATCAAGGTCTTGAGTTTCTAGCTATGCAGGTCATTGATCTGGTTCCATACTCCAGTGGTGGTGTCGGTGATGAGTTTGATGTAGAAGAGTCCCTTGAGGATGAGCTATGACAGTATTCAAAACTGACGATGGAGACTTTGATGTTTCCAAGATGTCACTACAAAACCAACATATCTTTGTGTTGGCTCAGAAACTGGTGACTGATATCAAATCTTTGTCAGATGATATTGAGTCCAAGAAAGCTGCGCTTGAGTGGTTCAAAGGGCAGCTTCAGACTGAGTGTAATGATGACACAAAGATTACATATGAAAGAGCTAGGGATGAAGATGGCAAGTTTATTGCTGACGATCCTGACACTCCTGAAAATGAAGCTTATGTTCGTAGTTAGTTGTGTGCTGTTGATTAGGGGAGTTTCGGCTCCCCATTTTTTTAAGGAGCAAAAATGGCATTCGTTAAAACACATATACCCTGCCCCGAATGTGGCGGCAGCGACCCCGCATCTCTAAATGATGATGGGTCACTATACTGTTTCAGTTGTGATAAATTAATTCCTAATCATGACAACAGTATCTCACCTACAGCCATAGAATTTAAAACTTATAAAAATAATTCTGTGAACACCTCTGATGGTTCTTTCAACGCCCTAACAGATAGAAGTATCTCTCTTGATACGGCCAAGAAGTATGGCGTTAAGTCTATCCTCAACTCCAGAGGTGATGTAGATACTCACATCTATCCGTACTATAACGTCAATGAGATTGGTGCATTCAAGCTCAGAGATACAAACAAGACATTCTTTTGGCAGGGATCTTCTACTGGCACTGGTTTGTTTGGTCAGCAGTTGTTCCAAGAAGGGGGCAAGTACATCACTATCACTGAGGGTGAGTGTGATGCTATGGCAGCTTATGAACTTCTAGGATCAAAGTGGCCTGTTGTCTCACTAAAGAATGGTGCTGCCGGTGCGGTCAGAGATATCAAGTCATCTCTAGAGTTCTTGGAGAAGTTTGACAAGATAGTTATAAACTTTGACAGTGACACTCCGGGCAGAGAAGCGGCCAGAAAAGCTGCTAGGTTATTTACTCCCGGCAAAGCTTTGATCATGAGTCTGCCAGAAGAGTTCAAGGATGCTAATGATATGCTGCGTAGCGGTAATCATAGGGCATACACTACATCTTGGTGGGCTGCTAAAACTTACACTCCCTCCGGTATCATGAGTGCTAAAGATATTCTTTCTAAGTATCATGATCGCCCTGAAAAAGAATCTGTACCTTATCCTTGGCATGGCTTGAACGATAAACTCTACGGCCTGAGAACCGGAGAGCTTGTTACTGTGACAGGTGGCACTGGTCTAGGTAAGTCTAGTATCACCAGAGAGCTAGAACACTGGCTGATAAAGAACACTCAAGACAACGTAGGTATCATTGCTCTTGAGGAAGATTACTATAAGACTGCTGACTGTCTGGTATCCATTGAGGCTAACGCCAGACTATACATTGATCACATCAGAAAAGAGTATCCCAAAGAGGAGCTAGATACTATGCTAGACAATCTCTTTGGTAATGATCGTGTTTGGATTCATTCACACTTTGGATCTAACGACATTGATGAGATCTTTGCCAAGGTCAGATACATGATTGTTGGCTTGGATTGTAAGTGGGTAGTAGTAGATCACTTACATATGCTGCTGTCGGCTAGTGCTGAAGGCGATGAGAGAAGAACTATAGATACTATTATGCACAAGCTGCGATCTATTGTTGAAGAAACAAATGCAGGTTTGATTCTTGTATCTCACCTCAAGAGGATTGAAGGCAACAGAGGCCATGAGAATGGTGTTACTGTTAATCTCAGTCACCTCAGAGGCTCTCAATCTATAGCTCAGTTATCTGATTGTGTTCTGGCTTTGGAGCGCAACCAACAGTCTGATGATCCTAACGAAGCTAATACAACTCATGTCAGAGTGTTGAAGTCTAGGTACACTGGTGACGTTGGAATGGCTACACATCTGATGTATGATAAAGAAACGGGCAGGCTGTCCGAGATAATTGATTACGAAGATGAGCTAGAAGATGCGGATGAAGCATTATGAAATCATTAGTTTTTGATATTGAAACAGATGGAGTAACAGATGTTAGTGTTATCTGGTGTATTTCTGCTGTAGATTTAGATAGCTCTGCTGTGTATGAGTTTGGCCCTGATCAAATAGATGAAGGAGTCAAGCTATTACAACAGGCTGACAAACTTATCGGACACAATATCATTAACTATGATATACCTTGGATATACAGAATGTGCGGCGTAGATCTATCAGATAAGAAGTTGGTAGATACTCTGATCATTTCCAGATTGTTCAATCCAGTTCGTGAAGGAGGCCATAGTCTCAAGCAATGGGGTGAATCGGTAGGCTTCTCTAAGAGTGGCTACGATGACTTTACAGCCTATAGCCCTGAGATGATGGCCAGATGTACCAGTGATGTTATTCTTAATAAGAAAGTTTATTTTGAATTACGCAAGGAAGCTGCGGGTTTCTCTAAGCAGTCTATAAATATAGAGAACAAAGTAGCTAACATCTTGAAGGAACAGGAAGAGCATGGGTTTCTGTTTGATCAGAGAGCCGCCTCCCTTTTACTGGCAGAGCTGACTGAAGAAGTAGAGTTGGTAACTGATGAAGTTAAGAAGCGGTTCAAGCCTAAGATAGAAAAGATCGAAATATTCAAACGTCAGACCAAGACGGGTAAGGTATCCAAGATGGGTGAAACCTTACAGGGCAAAGGCGTAAGGCTTACTGACGATGATTATAAAGAAATATGTCGTAAAGGATCTATCATTCGTGAGAAGAGAATAGAGTTTAATCTCGGCTCACGTAAACAGATCGGAGAATATCTACAGGAGTTTGGTTGGAAGCCAAAGAAGTTTACTCCTACTGGTCAGCCAATGGTTGATGAGAAGATATTATCCAATGTAAAAGGAATACCAGAAGCAGCATTGATAGGTAGATATCTGATGTTACAGAAGCGGATATCTCAGATAAATTCATGGTTCAAGGAGCTAGGCAAGGATGGCAGAGTGCATGGATTTGTTAACCACAATGGTACTGTTACTGGTAGAATGACTCACAGGAACCCCAACATGGCTCAAGTTCCTAACTGTTCCGCTCCTTACGGTAAGGAATGCAGAGCCTGTTGGGTAGTTCCTCCTAAACACAAGCTAGTAGGTATTGATGCTAGTGGTCTTGAGCTAAGGATGTTGGCTCATTACATGAACGATGAAGGCTTTATAGATGAAATTCTCAACGGAGACATACATACAGCTAACCAAAGACTTGCAGGACTTGAATCAAGAAATCAGGCAAAGACATTCATCTATGCACTCATATACGGAGCAGGAGATGAAAAGATTGGGACAGTGGTTGGAGGAAGCAAAAAAGATGGTAAACGACTTAGAGATACTTTCCTCAATAATCTCCCATCATTTAGAACTCTTATCGCTAAAGTATCAAGAGCTGCATCCAAAGGATTCCTCAAAGGATTAGATGGCAGGAAGATAAAAGTTAGATCACAACACAGCGCACTAAACGCTCTGTTACAGGGTGGCGGTGCTATCGTTATGAAGCAGGGACTGATGCTGTTTCATGAAAAGATACAGAAATATGGTGCTGTTGTTGTTGGTAATGTTCATGATGAATGGCAAGTAGAAGTACCAGAGCAGTATGCAGAAGAAGTAGGCAAGGCAGGTGTTGAGTCTATTATACAAGCAGGTGTAGATCTGGGACTCAACTGTCCTCTAGATGGTGAATATAAAATAGGAGCAAACTGGAGTGAAACACACTGATGATTTAAATAGTCAAATAGAGATGTTTCCTAAATCTTATGATATAGAAGGCAACGAATTAAAAGGAAGTCATCAAAAAATATATGACGCTATGAAAGATGGAAAGTGGATGACTTTAGAAACTCTGGCTAAGAAAGTAGGAATGACAGGTTCAGGAGCTTCTGCCTGCATGAGAAACTTACGAATGCCTAAATTTGGTAGCTACACAGTAGAGAGAAAGCATATCAAGGGAACACTTTATAAATACAGGTTAGTATTATGAAACATGATCCAAGTAGAGTAGGTGATCTAGCAGAGCATTATGCTATCACTTGGTTGTGGGATAATGGTTATCATGTCTTTAAAAACTGCGGCTGCACAGGCCCAGTCGACATTGTGGCTCTCTCACCTGAAGGAAAGATAACGCTGATAGATGTTAAGTCTTATAAGGACGCTAGGCTATCAGCAAAAACAGAAATACAAAAAGAACTAGGCGTACAGTATTTACACTACAACTCAGAGACACGTAAATGTCGCTTTGTCAGGCATAGAAAATGAAATCACTACAGAATATAGTAGAAGATATATATCAAAACTTGAAGCCTCTATGTGAAGGAGAGGCTTTAGATCTATCTGAAGAAGAGATAGATAAGTTTGGTGATGATATGAAAAATATACTACGCCACTGGGCCATCCCTACAGCTAGAGATTCAGCCTTCACGCTAAGGATGTCTAACGTAGGTAAACCTTCCCGCCAGTTATGGTACGACAACAGAGCAGAGGGTTCTTCTGCTGTTGCTCCTAGCACAATGATTAAGTTTCTTTACGGACACATTCTTGAAGAAGTGGTGCTTATGTTGGCTAGGCTGTCAGGCCATGATGTAACAGATGAACAGAAAGAAGTAACAGTTAATGGGGTCAAAGGCCATATAGACTGTAAGATAGATGGTGAAGTAGTTGATGTTAAGACTGCATCATCATACGCCTTCAAAAAGTTTAAGTATGGCACTCTGGCTGATGACGATCCTTTTGGTTATATAGCTCAACTGTCTGGCTATGAGCAGGCTGAGAGTAGTGAGCATGGAGGCTTCCTTACCATCAACAAAGAGACAGGCGAGTTAGTCTTCTTTGCCCCTGATGAGTTTGAAAAGATAGATACGAAGAAGCGTATAACCTCTCTCAAAAGAATACTAAAAGCTGATAAGCCTCCTGCTAAATGTTATGATGATGTACCTGAAGGAGCTAAAGGAAACATGAAGCTCAATCGTGGATGCTCCTACTGTCCACATAAGTTTATATGTCATGCTGATGCTAATGATGGTGCAGGGCTTAGAGGATTTAGATATGCCAAGGGTGTTACTTATTTCACCAAGGTTGTCAAAGAGCCTAACGTAGAAGAGATACTATGAACGGTAGAAAAAGTAAACTTGCTAGGCGGCTTGCTAAAGACCTAGCCTTTGGTTGGCTTAAAACTTTGGTCAGCGAAGAAGAAGCAAAGAAAATAAACAAAGATAATTTTATGGATCTTATGCCAACACAGACCCATATCATGAACGAAGGACAGATGCGTTTAATGCCGAATACCTATAGGTGGTTCATCAAGCAGGTCAAAGCATCTGGCGTGGATAATATAAATGGTAGAAAATCTGGATAGTGTTGACCTAGCGCATTTGATTGTTGCTACGAGTGCTTTCTTGTTATCTAAGAATGCTGACATCTCTGAAGTCCCAGACTCTGTAATTGAAAGAATCTGTGATCTTGCAGACTATGAGTTAGCCTTTAGACTTGAGAGTACAGTACATTGAAGAAAGCAAAGGTCAGGAAGGGATACAGGAAACGTAGAGTTAAACGTCCTGTAGAAAAGGATGTACCTACTAATTATGATTCTATATGGGAATATAATCTGCATCATGGGCTGTTAAAGAAATGGAAGCACCATGACAGAAAGATTCCTTATGTAGTTAATCATGTCTATCACCCAGACTTTAGTAAAAAGATAGGGCGTAAGACTTATCTCATTGAAGCTAAAGGCCGCTTCTGGGACTACTCAGAGTACAGCAAATACATTTGGATAAAGAAGATGCTTCCTCCAAACGTAGAGCTAGTGTTTCTATTTGCAGATCCCAATGCCCCAATGCCTCAGGCCAAACGCCGTAAGGATGGTACGAAGAGAAGCCACGGCGAATGGGCCGGTGCTAATGGGTTTGAGTGGTACAGTGAAGAAAGTATTCCAGATGATTGGGTAGACATGAAGTATCGTGACAGCGAGGAATTTAAAGAAGAGTACTTTGATATAGATAAGGAGCAAGAATGACTGATAATGTAAACAGTCCTCCTCACTACAACAAAGGTGGTGTGGAGTGTATTGAAGCCATTGAGAGTATGCTTACAGCGGAAGAGTTTATAGGCTACTTGCGCGGCAACAGCCTGAAGTATAGATGGCGTTTCCGTTACAAGAATGGCATAGAAGATTTGTATAAGGCTAACTGGTACGAAGATAGACTTATAAAGTATATAGAAGAAACTGGATGTAAGGTAAAAGAGGAACCTTACCTAGATCATTTAAAGGATCATTAGAATGACAACTAAAATTGGCGTACAGGACTACAAAGGAATAAAGATAGATTATTCCAGAGAGTCTCTGCTTGGCGATTTTGCAATCGCTACTTTAAAAGACAGGTACTTCTGGGCTGATGAAGATCATGCTCAAGAAGCTTTCGCAAGAGCAGCTATATTTGGAGCAACTTATAATGAAACTACTGACTATGCTTTGGCACAACGGCTTTATGACTATAGTAGCCTACTTTGGTTTATGTTTAGCACTCCTATCCTTAGCAACGGGGGTACAAGCCGTGGCCTTCCTATCAGTTGCTTTCTTAATTATGTTCCTGACTCCCGTCATGGTCTATCTGCTCACTATGATGAGAACGTATGGCTCGCTAGTGGAGGTGGAGGCATCGGTGGATATTGGGGTGATATCCGTAGTAACGGCGTGGATACTGCTAACGGCAGTAAATCTACTGGTTCTATCCCATTCATGCACGTAGTTGATAGTCAGATGTTAGCTTTCAATCAGGGTGTTACCCGCAGAGGAAGCTACGCTGCCTATATGGATATCTCTCACCCAGAGATTGAAGAGTTTATATCAATGCGTAAGACTACAGGCGGTGATATAAACAGGAAATGTTTAAACTTACATAATGGTGTCAATATTACCGATGCTTTTCTGGAGGCGGTTAGGCGTGATGACGATTGGAGACTTATAGATCCTAAAACTAATACAGCCGTTAAGACTGTATCTGCTAGGGATCTTTGGTGGCAGCTTATATCTACTAGGGCAGAAACAGGTGAGCCTTATATAGTAAACATAGATAGGTGCAATGAATCTCTACCAGACGAGCAGAAGCTTTTAGGGCTTGATATCAAGCAAAGCAACTTGTGTTCTGAGATAACACTGGCTACTAATGAAGAACGCACTGCTGTCTGTTGTTTGTCTAGTGTTAATTTAGAATACTTTGATGATTGGTCTACGGTAGATACATTTATACCTGACCTGATTACGATGCTAGATAACGTGATCCAACACTTTATAAATCATTCTGTAGGTGAATGGCCTACGAATAATGAGTACATGATAAACAAGCCCCTAAGCTTTCAAGAGTTTCAGGGATGCTGCGACCCTGTAAAGATTGGATACTCCAAGGCTGCTTACTCAGCTTATCGTGAAAGATCTCTGGGTCTAGGGGCTATGGGCTTTCATAGCTATCTACAGTCTAAGGGTATACCTTTTGAGAGTATGTATGCTGCTTCTTTCAATCATAAATCTTTCTCTCTAATTAAAGATCGGGCTGCTGCTGCTTCACGTATACTAGCTGAAGAGCGAGGTGAGGCTCCTGATATGCTAGGCAGTGGTAGAAGGAATGCTCATCTTATGGCTGTAGCTCCCAACGCCTCTAGCTCTATCATCTGTGGCGTTACTAGCCCATCCATTGAGCCTTTCAGGGCCAACACATTTACCCATAAAACTCTCTCAGGCTCGTTCAGAGTCAAGAACAAATTCTTAGAGAAAGAACTCAAGGCTGTATTTCCTACCAAAGAGGAACGAGAAAAGGTTTGGAAAGATATTGCAGCCCATGATGGTTCTGTGCAGCACATAGAAGAGTTGTCTGAAGAGGTCAAGGAGGTGTACAAAACAGCTCCTGAGATCAATCAGATATGGGTTATTGAACACGCAACCAACAGGCAGAAATACATCTGCCAAAGTCAGAGCGTTAATCTGTTCTTTGTACCTCCTAAATCTACTGCGGATCAGGAAACACACGATGCCTATCTACAGTATGTTAATGATGTACACTGGGCAGGTGCTAAGAATCTGAAGTCTATGTACTATCTCAGATCAGACGCAGCAAGATCTGCTGAGAATGTAAACATAAAGATTCCTAGAATTAACCTCTCTGACGGGGAGTGTTTGAGCTGTGAAGGATAGAACGCTAGTAGAGGTACAGTGGGAAGATGCTTGGACAGACTTTCAAGATGTAGATATAAGCAGAGCCAAGAAACTCAAACCAATACCAAGGACTACTGTTGGTTGGTTGGTTGCTGAAAGTGATCATTGCGTTGTATTATGCACTGACTACTACGACAAAGATAAATCAGTAATCAACACACCGATTGTCATTCCGTCTGGTATGATAACTACTATGTATAAATACGATGTCATACAAACAATGTGATAACTGTGGCTGTAAAATGACTGAGATATTATTTTATGACCGCAACGATGAAACAAAAAAACTTTACCATGAAGCATGGCAGTGTCCTTTCTGCCAATTTAGAATAGAAAAACCTAAGGAGAAAAAGTGAGCTTATTATCAACACGCGACTACTACAAACCCTTTGATCACCCTTGGATGTTTGATTACTACTTCCAACAGAATCAGATGCACTGGTTCCCTGAAGATGTCCCGCTGCATAATGATGTAAAAGATTGGCAAGAAATGTCAGACCAAGAAAAGAATCTATTGACCCAGATTTTTAGACTCTTTACTCAGTCAGATGTAGATGTAGGTGCAGGGTATATAGATAGATATATGCGTATCTTCAAGAAGCCTGAGGCCCGTATGATGATGGGTTCTTTTGCTAACATGGAGTCCATACATCAACACGCTTACAGCCTGCTGCTAGATACTGTAGGTATGCCAGAGGTTGAGTACAAAGCCTTTTCAGAATATGAAGAGATGTCAGACAAGCATGAATATATCAATGATCTGAAGATCTCCAAGTCAGACAAAAAGTCTATCGCTAAGAACCTAGCAGTCTACAGTGCCTTTACAGAGGGACTACAGTTGTTCTCAAGCTTTGTAATCCTTCTTAACTTCCCGCGCTTTGGCAAGATGAAGGGCATGGGGCAGATTGTAAGCTACAGCATCAAGGACGAGTCACTTCATGTTGAAGCTATGACCAAGCTCTTTCGAGAGTTTATACAAGAGAACATTGATATATGGACTGATGAGTTTAAGAAAGAGATCTATCAGTCATGCAGGGACATGGTAAATCTAGAACAGAAGTTTCTTGATCTAGTATTTGAGATGGGTGATATCCCCGGCTTAACACGCAAACAGATGTCAGACTATGTTAAATACATTGCAGATCGTAGACTTCTTCAGCTTGGCTTGAAGCCTAATTACAACGTAAAAGATAACCCGCTAGATTGGTTGGATGATGTACTGGGTGTTGAACACCAGAACTTCTTTGAAGGCAGGGCAACCGCCTACATGAAGGCCGGACTTCGGGGAAATCAAGAAGGAATTACTTTCTCGTGAAGACAGGGAATATTGTCTCTATGGCAGTTCAGCTAGGGACTGACGGTAACATCTACTGTGAGTTTGCTGAGCTGCCTTTTGAAGAGATAGAAAAGATATTTGAGAATAAATATGAAGCATCTCTAATCCAAACTATTCATAAGTTCATGAATAAAAGGTTTAAAGATGCTTCGATATCTCTAGAAAAAGAAATACAGGCAGTTACTTCAACTATAGTTTAGTCGGGGTATTTGTTAGTACGTATCATCTGGGCAACTTCTATGGCCCTGTTACCTACCTGCTTGGCCCACCGCGAGTCCAGAAACTCATCTGCTGCTTTGTCATACTTCCTCTGAGACATAAAGTCTAGCGCATTGACAAAGTTAGCAAGCCTTGGGACTCCCATATTGAATGCCATATTCAGCATGGCATCCTTCCTAGCCCCATCTAGATACCTATAGAAATAAAATCTCTCAGTCAATTCTTCGTGAAATTTTTCTATATCATTCTTGAGGAGGTACATAGCCTCATCTTCAGTGATGCCGCAGTCTTCTAGATTCCTTCCTACGCCTATAGTTAGTTTATCTGAAGTACAACGATAAGGCTCAAGCTTCAAGCCTTCATGTTTTATAAGTAGATCAATCAGCCCCATTAAATCTTTCTTCCATTATTTGTTGATAACCCTGATCGTCTAGGTGAGTAACAGCAATCCAAGCATGAGACATTTCATCTCCTGTCCTGCTGCCACCATATACCCACTGATCTGGGTCAGGGTTGTTGGGATTGTCAGAGGTGTTGTCATACCACTGCTTGATTACTAGAACCTCTCCCGCAGCTAACACAGGAGCCTCTGAGGGATCATAAATATGACTATGATGCCATGTAGCACTCCAGTTAGAGATCTGACTTATTGACTTGGTGCGTCCTGTAAGAGGATTAAATATCTCTAGTGACGCAGCATTCATACGGAGGTGTCCGTGAGGCTGAAAGCTATCAATGCGTACAGGGTGATCAAAGCTGTGAAAGCCCTGTGTCATAGCGTAGCCATTTGGAGGGATAATTAGGTGTCCGTTCTCGTACCCTTCGCGTAGAGGATATAGCCGGAGGTCTTGACGGTACACATCGTTGACCTCCTCATAGTTCTCATCATGAAACCAAAGACCAATTTCAACCACATTATCTTCAATCATCTCTCCTTCGGCTGTAGCTCCTACGCCGCCGGGGAACATGTGGATATCCCACCGGACTAGAGAGTTGGCCGGAAACGTGCGGCATACTCCTTGGGGCATCACCTCTCCCCATTTTCCCATTGCATACTCAGTCAACTGACCATACTGTTGTAGCTCACCTTCTTCATCATACATGTATATATCTGAATTAGCGTGATGGACTACAGCGGCTGCATCACCTTTTGGCTTGACTTGCACAGCCTTGATGCAGCGAGATTCTGCAAGTTGAGGATCTACGAACTCCTTGCTCCAAAGGTCATTACCCTTAGCAGGAATGTCATAGGGTGATGAGGGAACAATAAGATCAGGCGCACCGAACTCAGGCTCAAAGTTCCAAGAGTCTAGACTTGGAAGGCTTGGAGGCTGAACAACTGTATCAGTATCACCGTAAGGAGATCCAGAGTTTGCCCAGTTAACAACAGAATCTATCTGATCCTGTGATAGTCTCCAATCCCCTTCAAGGTTTTGAATGCCTATATGTTGATCATAGGCATAGGGTGGCATCTCTCTGTTAGCTACTTTGTAAGAGATGAGAGGTGACCAAGGTCTGACCTGCTCATAAGTCTCAAAAGACATAGGGCCTATACCGCCCTCTCTGTGGCAAACAACACAGTTGTTATTTATAATACTTGCTACAGTGTCAACATACGTATCATCGGCTTGTGCCGTTGTAGCTAGTCCTATACAAGCAGCTAGTAAAGTTTTTCTCATATCACCACCTATCAAATAATTGATCCACTGAGCATTGGGGCTGCGCTCTACAGTCTCTAAGATTGTTTTCAAACAATCCCTGAGGCATCCTGTTAGGAAACTCTATGGGGAAGTCGTAGGTTGCTGTTGAGCAGGAAGAAAGTAAAAGAGCAATCAGAATTAAACGGTGCATGGCTACCTCGGTCTAAATCTAGCACTACGAGGCTCTACATTCTCTAGATCATTTACATTAAATATAAGATCTTCTCCGTACACAAGCGGCTTTCCTTCTGCCAGTTTCCTTTGAGTATTGTAGTAGCCCAAAACTATCTTTTGCTTTGCATCTGCATCATCTGTAGCTGTATCCCTCAAGTAAGACCCAAAAGCATTGTTGTGTTGATCAACTCTTTCAGTGTCTGGGTTAGGGTAATACAACATCTGTAGATACTCTTTACCCTGAAGCAAAGGATCTTTAAGCTTAGAACCATGCTTGTAAACTAGGTAGGCATGGTTAAAAGCATTGAAGACTTCTTCATCTGCGCCACTAAACCTTCCAAACCCTGCTTCATCTGTAGGTATACGGGATCGCTCAGGGATAAAACCTTTCTCGGCTGCTTCGTTAACAAGAGCTACTACTTCTTTCTCATGCTGACGTTGTTGATCCGCACCAAAACCAAAAGCTTTAGCACCTCTTCCTAGCGCAAACTTAATAGCCCTTTCAAGTAACCCACCTTCTGCAAAGCTGTCTCTATTAGCAACAAGAGCCTCATCTAGTTCCATACCTAGAGATAGGTCTGTTGCTACTTCAGATAAGTCTTCTTGCTCTTGAGCATAAAGGGGCAGAGTAAACGATGCGGGTAATGCAAAAGCTATATACTTTCCTTTGCGTTGCGCCCTAGCTCCTATCTTTTTAGCAGTCTTAATAACTAAAGGAGCTACTATAGTTTGATAGGCTTTCTGAATTTCTGGAGATCTAATCATAAATTCAGTAACTCTTTGCCCATTCCTTTCTACAAGTTTATCGTCAATAAGAAATTGTATTTCATCTAGACCATTTTCTTTAGCTCTAATAATTTCGTTATGAATTGCATTCTTCCAGACATTTATAGGGACTTTAGTTCCACCATAGAAAATTTCATCTCGCTCTTTTTTAACTTCTGATGCTGTCATATTTTTACTAGCATCTTTTAGTTTTGGTTCTACGCCCCTCTGCTGTTTTCTAGTAGAAGTCAACTCGTCCATTAACTCATTATTTCTTTTTATTAATGTTTTTACAGCTTCTTCAGCGTCAGGAGGAACAACGGCACGTTCAGAAGATGAAGATCTGACAATATCAAACTTTTCTAATTCCATATCTACATCTAAAATAGAATCTTCTATTTCGCCTATCTTGTCATTTAGCTCATCAAATTCTTGTAGTAGTTTTTGATAAGGACTTAATTTTTCAGGATCTAATGCAACTGTACTGTCTGACTGAATTTCAAAAACTCTAGAGGCTTCTCCTCCAGTTATAGTTTTATCTCCAGATGCAACGTCCCCTCTAGTCCAGTAGGCAAAATTTAAATCCATCGGATAATCTCTGCCTTTTATAAAATGTCCAGATCTAGTGGGTCTAGTAACTCTAGGATCACTATAATAATTAATTCTATATGTGCTTAACTCAGCATCTTCTGGAACAACCTCAGTGTACATTTCTTTAAGTTCTGCGGGGCTTCTTCTTAATACTCTTTCAACTTCACTTATTGCATCCGTTCTTTCTCTTAAAGGCTTTTCAGGATCTAAAGCCGTATCTAACATTCTACCCGTGTACGTATATGTAGGATCTTCTACCTCTGGATCAAATGTTTCTAAATCGTCTGCTAAATCTTCCGGATCAAAAGCCTCGTCCATGATATGCGTAGCATTAGTTATTTCTACTTCTCGCTCTAAATCTTCAGCCACTTCAGTTATTTCTTCTTGAGCTTCTAGATACGTACTTTCTTCCTGTTTAAACACATCAGTCCTTCGGGCTTCTGCGCTTCTCAAACCTTCGGCAGTAACAGCCTTATTACCTGATCTTGTAGTAACTATATCTTTTTCATCTACAAGATCTATTAGTCGAGATGCTTCAATCTCATCAGGTCTTACGCCCTCAACCTCAAGTCGCTTCATTAATCTATTAAACGGAATGTTCTCTCCTTTGTTTGCAATTTTACCTACTGCATCACTAAGAGCAGACCTTGCATACTTAGTAACAACAGTGCCTAAAGCAAACCCTATCCGCTCTTCTTCGTCTACAAAAGCACCTCCGGCTTGCTGATCATAAGGAAGCCCTGTCATACGATCTACACGCTCATCAGGTTCTGCCGATGCGTTAGGCACATCATACACCTCACCACCTTTTTTAAATTTAAGACGATCAGGCTCTTTGCCGCTAAACATATCGTTAATAACTTTATCCATGCTTCTAGCAGCACTGGTGTAGTTGTCCCTAAATTCTCTGCCAAACACAAACTCAAAAGCCCCAAAGCCCGGAGACTTCCGCGCTGCAAATTCTACAGGGCCTTGATATCTAGCAAGTGCAAAGATGTCCTGAGACAATGGCCCAGATATACCCAACACAGGAGCAAGAGCAGGACTATCTTTAGCCGCAAACTCTGCTCTGCGGAACATATCTAAATATACGCCACCACCACCCCAACGCATGATAGCTGCTGCGTATGGGTTTTCTCCTTCTTCTTCACTACGTCCCCTACTTCTCGCCCAGTTAGTGAATCTAGCTGTCTCTGTCATAATTAAACCGGCAGCTAAAGTATTGGGAACATTCCCTCTTGGATCTTCTATCATTTTACGAGCTGCATTTTTAAGAATAGTATTTGTAAACGCAGCAGGATAACCCATCAACTGAAACAATATTGATGTTTTAGGATTAGAGTGCATCAAAGGCTTTAAGCCTGAGGCAGATTCAGGGTTTAGAATAACTTCATTAGTATATCTACCTGCACCTCTTTGAATTTCTTTGTTAAAGGCATCATCAGCTTTCATACCTCCATCAAACCAATCCATTGCCTGATCTATATCAACACCAAGCTCACGCAGTTCTTTCTTTTTACGTAAGATTCTACGACTGTCTCTACTTCCTCTAGCCGCCGCTATGTCAGCTATATTGTCTGAGATCATGTTCTTACCAGTAATGTAAGAAGTCATCTGAACAAACTTTGTCCATTGATCTAGCATGTTAGCTCTAAAAAAAGCATTGTTTAAAGTTCTAATTTTGTCATTAGCAATAGTTTCACCACCTAACCTATCAGCAACATCACCGGCTGCTTGATCCATAGCGATACCAAGCTCTTGCATTTCTCGCCATATCTCAGGTTCAGTTAGTCCTGCGTCAGCCAAAAGATTTTTGCTCTTGGTTGACATAGTGGTAAAGCCCTCATTCATAGCTACAGCAAGTCCTTTAAAGCTATTACGGAATCCTGCTTTAGATATATTTAAAAATATTTCTGTTAAACTTGAAAGAGGAGCAAGAGGTAACGTAGCCATTCGGGTCAGCATTGTGTAGGAATCAGCAGCAGTTTGTACTGTGCTGCCGTACCGCTGAATACCTTCACCCGTCATAGAAGAATAAACAGCACTTATATCATTAGCAGCTTTGCCTATGAGAGGATCTCCTACTTCTAATCCCGCCTCTCTTAGTTCTTTTTGAATCTGAGGAATCCAAATTTTTTCAAAGTCATTTTTATTTCTTACACCGAGAACATTTAACTTTGAGATACGTCTTGCAGACTGCATACCATATTCATGTACAATTTTATTTAAATCATTTTCTAAGAAATTAGCATATACATTATCATCAGCTATTTTGTCTAGCACTCTGGGCATTAAGAAGACAGTATCTCCTGTTCCCGCAGAATCAATGACCGCCGAGTTTTCTGTTTTGCTTAACATACTTTGTAAAATACTATCGGCTTCTTCAGGCGCATACCCTTCGTTTTCTAAAAGCTTTTTGAATTCAAATTGATTTTGCTCAATAGCACTCCGTTTCCACATCCTTGGAACATAGTTAGCAGGAACCTCTTCCATAAACAAAGCTTCGGCTCTATCGTCAAACAGCTTTCTAAGTACAGGAACAATATTTTTTACAGCGTCAGGCGCATTATCAGGTAAGGCTCCACCTCTGAGTGCAGCCACAATCATATCGTCCATATCTTGACGGGTATCACCTTTAGGCCCTAATGCAATAGGCTCATACGCTTTTTTGAAATTGGTAACAAAAGTACCGTAGTTTTCTTTCAAGGTTTCAAAGTAATCTCTGCCTAGTTTTTCATCAGGCGTTAAAGAGCCTGTCAGCTTTAAAGATGAATCATACCTAAGAAGTCTTTGTAGTCTTGCCGCAGTAGCAGAATACTTGGCATAGGGACTAATAAGATCTGTAGCTTTACCGGCTAATACAGTGCTGTTTAGTTTGTTAGCAATGCGTCCTATTTTAAACAGCAGTTTATTTTGTATAGGTCTTGCTACTTCTTGACCCGGAGAAGGGTCAGGTGTAGTAGGAGCAAGTTGTTCTGGAGGAGTGTCCAACCCTTTGGTAATCCTACCAGTTATAAAGTCTGATAACTCATCTCCAGATACATTGCCTCGCTTGGCGGCTACTAAAGATTGTCGTATAGTATCTGCAATTTCTTCTGCCGTGTAGTCTCCTCCACCTAACTTCTCAGCCAAGTCTTTAGCAATTTCATCTACGTCAGCAAAGTCATCTATATCAAAATCTAGAGGAAACCCTCTGGTTTCATTTAGCACACCATTTTGAAACGTAGCCGACCTTAAAGGTAATCTACTTACAACTTCAGATACTGCATCTACCACTTCTTGAGACTGAGGAAGATTACCTTCTATAATGTTATCTACTATCTCGTCATCATTAGCAGCTAAATTATCTGCTTGTCTATCTAAAGCTTTGTTGTCAGGGACAATATCACGCTCTACTTTTGCTGCATTTTTAGAGTTACCAAAGTAACCAAACGCCTTGCCAAAAACCCCACCGGCTAAACTACCGATACCTGAAGCCATTGCAAAATCGCTGTTAGAAAACTCATTACGCATTCCTGTAGCAATTTCTATGTTTTGACGATTGTAATTATCTACTCCTGCCCATACACCACCTTCTACAACACCAGTGGTAGTAGGAGAAACAGCCATACGCTTTATTGTTTGCATAGCTGATTTCTTGGCTCCTTCCTTTGCAAGAGCCGCAGTAGCTGCTGAACCTCCTCCAGTAAAAGGAATAGCTAAAAGCATTGCTAGATTTACAGGATCTCCTACGGCATCTAGCCCCATGTCTGTTATAGCTTCAACCCATTCTCCATAGCCTTCTACATCAGCACGTTCCCAGTTTTCTCTTACTCGCTTGTAAGCTTGCTTTACATCTTCTGGGGCATCTTTTAGTGCCATATTCCTATCTATAACAGAAGTAATGCGCCAATCTTCATCGCGCATAAACTCTTTCCAATCATCAGTCGCTAAAGTCCCTGACAGTATTTGATCTATAAAGTTATCATCCTGAGAAGCAATGTACTGCATGTAGAGTTCCATATCTTCTTGGAAGTCTTCATTGTTTTCTAAATACTGTAAATTAGGATTTAGTTTAGGCTCCTGACTTGGTATATAGTCACTAAAATCAACAGAGTTGTAACTGTCTCTGTTAGCCTGAATAATCTCTGGGCTAGTCCTAAGAGTTTTTCTTTTAATCGGCATCATTAAATCCCAAAATGTCAGAAACAAAATTAGCGGATCGGGGGCTTAAATTAACAGGCATTCTGCCTACGTTCGCAGATCTTTGAATCGTTTGTTGCTCATTTTCAAATACTCTGTCTTGTGTGCTTTTATCTAACATAGCCACAATACGCATTATGTTACCTACATCAAAAGAAGAATAACCTCGCTTAAAATAATACTCAGGATTTGCAGTTGCTGTATCCATCCAATCTGCAACAGACTCTGTTCTTGTAATTGAATTAAGCAGATTTGTTCTGTAGTTTTTAGGCAGATTTGGAATATCTGCTACATTGATATTGTCAAATAAATACCTAAGAGTTTCTGGGTTCACATCTACAGGAGTATTAGAATTTTCAAGCGCAACCAAAGACACTAACATATCTAGAGAAGCGTTCTCTGGTTTTATATCAAACCCTTTTATTTCTTCCTCAAAAACTCTACCATCATCTGATCGTTTACTATTAATACTTCTTAGCTTGCTCATGGTATATAAAGGAGCTAAATCACTGTGATAGATATCCATTATTTCTTCTGAAGTCATTCTTATATTAGTCATTGCACCTGTAGCAGACTGATTAAATATATTTGTAGGAATAGGGTTTCCTTCTTCATCTTTAAATAAAGGCGTTGTTTCAGATATTTTATTTATAAGAACTCTAAGCTCTCCTGCGGTTTCAGCTTGGAATAATTTTCTAGCATCATCTATTTGCTCAGAAGTAGCTGCATCGCCTAAGCCTTGAGTATAATAAGCTTCAGCAAGTCCTGCGTATGTTTGAGTCATATTACCGTTATAAGTACGTATACCTGCCAACATATTATTAGCATTGCTAATTTGCAGCATTTCGGCATCCGTAACCCTAGACATGGCTAGAGAAGCATCTTCTGCTAGATCAAAGGTTCGATAAACAATTTGATCTACAACATTTCCCCAAGGATCTACTACGTCTGAGGTACTTGTTGTTACAGGAACCTTCCATTCATTATCTTTTGTTTCTACTTTAGGAGGCTTTATTATAAATGAATCTGGGTCTACTCCGGCTTCAGTAGCCGCTTGAATAGCATATTTATTGTTTGGATTAATATCATCATCTTCTTCTAAAACTCTTTCTACTCGTTGTTCACCACTTGCAGTTTCAAAGGTTTTTACTGTATAAGTAAGAGTAAGCTGACCTCCAAACCTATGTGAAACTTGATCCTCATATTCTGTTGATAACAACTTATCTTCTTTGATATTAATTTTTTTATCATTTATAGCAGACTGTATAGCTGTAGCACTATCAATATCATATCCTGCATTAACAGCAGCATCAAAAGCCTGAACCTGTTGTCCGGCTTGATCCATCAAGGTAGCTCTTCTGTTTTCTACAGTAGCAGCTCTAATTTGATTTTTATTTTTACCCGCAAAGAAACCTTTAGCTCCACGCCACAGAAACTCTCCTACATTTTTAGGCCCATCATACTCTTGAGCCAATGCAGCTTGATATTCTTCCATAGTTCCTAGATTCAAAGCCGATTCATATTCAGCCTTAAAATCTTTTTCATTTGCTTCAGCCCAAGTTCTAGCTTCGCCTTGAATGTACTGATTTAGTTCTGTTGGATTAAGCTCGTTTACTTTTGCATACTCTTGAGTTGCATCATTCATTAAGTAATTAGCTCTCTTATCAATCAAATACTGAAGTACACCTCCCTCATGAGCTTCAGCTTTTTTATACTCTTCAACAGTATTATTAGCAGTATTTAGATAAGACTTATACTTAGCCTGTCTAGTCATGTTTTCTTCATTGTTAATGAAATTATTCATTTGCTCTCTTAAGAAAACATTACCCACTCTACTCAGAATATTACCGGCAGTAAAAAGGGTATCAACACGCTGCTGCTTACGCTGCTGCTCACGTATTCTTTCGTATTGACCACGCCTAACTTGCTGTAGTCCCTTAAAAGTTTCTTCGATAGCCATATTCTTTATCCTTGTAACAAGCTAGGCTCTGGTCTAGCCATTAAACTTTCTTCTTGGGGAGTTTCCATAGTAGCTATTTGTTCTACTATTTCTGTGGGCAAAGCACCCTGAGGTATTTGATTTGTTTTCTTATACTCTTTGAGTCTAGCTTCTTGTTCGCTATAGCCATTGGCAGCATTCTCAGCGGCTTCCTCTTCTTCTTCGCCCTTATAGATTGTATAGTCTATATCCGCTCTTTCGGCTAAGGCCATAATCATATAAGCTGTAGGTTCCGCTAACAACATCATTAGATCAGGATTAACTATCCCTCTATCAAACGCTTGAAACAGAATGTTCTGGGTTATTTCCATAATAGGAACACCCGCACCTACAAGCTCTAGTATCTGTGGATAGGTTTCTTCTTCAATTAACTTTAGAAAAACAAACTCTATCCCTTCGCGTAGGTTAGTTATCTCTGGAGCTTTCTCAAACTCATAACGCTGCTCAGGATCGTTTGTGAGAGACTGCCCCGGAACAGACCTTCCTGCTCTCAATAAATTATCAACGTAACTTTTTTCCATTTTATGTGAAGCCTTGCATTCTTCTAGAATACGTTCCCATTGGTTTATACAATGCGTCATACTGAACCATAGGTAGCCCATATCCTATCTCTGGCATTTGAGATATTGTAGAAGGGGCTACGGCGTAAGCGTTCTCAGCAACTACTACCTGACCTGTAGATCCTCTGTAGTCATACTCAGGAGCCTCTGGAGCCATTAGGCTCTGCCCAACTGCCTTCACTGCCTCTGTCCCTGCTGCCGATAGACTACGCTCTGTGATAAGGTAATCTTTACCTACATCTTCAACTACATCACTTACACCTGTAGCAGGAATATCTGGAGCTACAAACTTTTCTGCTTGCGGAGTCATTGGCCCTTGTAGCAAAGAAGAATCAGCAGGTAACTCACCATAAGACCCTTCAGCTATAAAGTTTGGATCTGTTGGATCAGTAAATACTTTAGCATATGGATCATCGGTTGCTTTTAGCGGCGTGTACTCACGTTGTAGCTCTGGAGGCCCTGTAAAACCCGGAGGAACATTATCAGGAGATCTTGCAAAACTATCCCACCACTTTTCACTTCCTATTGCACTGTTCCAAGTTTCTCCAGTTTTCTGAGCTGCTATATCAAACGCACCACCTTTACCAAACAAGTTAGTGGCTGCTCCTTCCATTTTGATACCGGGAACTTTATTCAATAATGTTTTCGCACTTTCGCCTACAAAGTTTTTTACAGCACTAGTAGCGGTCTTGAATACTCTTCCTGCACCTGCTGCAAACTTAGCTGCTCCGTTTATGACATGAGCAGCACCTTTTACAATAGCATTTGTAGCAGGATTAGCTATTGCTGCTGCGGCCCATGTCCCTACGTTGCCTATCGTACTAGCTAAGGCACTCCCAACACCCGGAAGAATAAAGGCCATAGCAATCTGACCAACAACTCCGATCCTATCCATAAACTTGCCAACTTTCATGGCAACTTTTTTTATACCTTTACCAATTTTCTTAAAGACTTTTTTAACGCCTTTAAAAATTTTACTAAAAAATCCCATGATTAGTCCTCAAGTAAACATCCCATCAACCATTGTAACCAACTTGTCTACATACTCTGTGCTTCCGGCCTCGCCGGGTTCGTTAGCCAAAGCAGTAGCATACAAAGTTGTCTTACGCTGCTCTTCGTTTTCATAAGCTGTTCGGGCATATGAAGCGTCATCTCTTAGCTGCTGCCAAGTGTTTGCAAGCTCTTGGGTTGATAAGTTATATGCCTGCTGAGCTGCCGTAGCATTCGCCGCATTCTCAGCCGCAGTATTAATTGTATTAGCCTGCCTACGCCATTCAGTATTAGACTGCTCTACAGCTTGAGCATTTTGAGCATTCCAGATTTCTCTTTGTTGATCCATCTCTGAATTAAACTGATCAACTTGTACTGCTAGTTGGTTATTAAATCTATCTGCTTCTAGATCATTTGCAGCCGCCTGAGCTTCCATTCTATTCTTTTCAGAGGCGTTAAACTGCTCCATAGCATTTCTTTGTGAAGCATTAAACTGTTCCATCTGAGCAGCTAGATTAGTATTAAACTGATCAACCTGCTGCGCTGATGTAGCCGCAAACTGCCTTGCTGCATTTTGAGCTGCGGCATCAGACAACATCTTCTGTTGAGAATTTTGCTGATCTAATATTATTGCCTGTTGCTCGTTAGACAGATTAGCCAGATCCATTTGTAAAAAGTTATTAGCATTCTCTATAGCTACTCTAGTTCTTTGGTCAACAGTAGCTAAGTCTAAAGATGCTAGGGCCGTAGCATTCTGCATGGCTGCTTGCTGTCTAGCATTGAAGTCTGTCAAGGTTACAGTTTGCATAAACTGGCTGTTAGCCAACCGAACTTGTTGATCTGCATTGAACTTAGTCAGATCAATATTAGCAACCATCCTAGCATTCTCAACTGCTCTCTGCTGATCCGCATTTAGCTGTGCAATACCCATTGCTTGAGCGATACTAGCTTGAGCAAGGTTTGTTTCCATCCTTGCATTTAGATTAGCTAACTCTGTTTGTTGGGCAGCATTAAGATTCTCTGAGCTTGCGTTATTCTGAGCAGTAAGATTAGCAAGACGTACCTGCTGATCTGCATCTAGATTTGCTAACTCCATCTGCTGAACAAAGGCAGCATTCTTACTCATGAAATCTGCTGCTACTTGAAACTCTGCAAGCCTTGCCTGATTTTCTGCGCTCATGTTCTCACGTTCAGTAAGATTCATGACCTCTAGGTTTGCTAGTTCTATCTGCTGTTCGTTAGATAGATTTAAAGCATTAGTGGCTTGTAAGTTTTGAACATTAATCTCAGCACTTCGTTGGCGATTAGCCAAGTTCTGTGTACGAATCTGTTGATTCTGTTGCGCTGTAAGGATCGCTGCATCTTGACGAAACTGGCTCTGAAGCTGTCCCATCTCTTGAGCCATCTGAGCTGTTTGGCTTGCAGCATTCTGTTGGTTAGCCAGATTTTGCAGCCTTCTAGTAGAATCCAACTGAGCAGCTTGTAAGTTAGCCTGCTGCTCATTAGAAAGATTCTGAGATGATCTCTGCTGTAGTGCTGTAGCATTTGCTTGAGCTATAGGTAATGCTGATTGAATAATTGCATTAAACAAAGCATCCCTACCTACAGTTGAAACAGACATACCTCTTTGTTGCAACTGAGACTCAACGAGATCTACAGCAGGCTTAGCCCATGCAGGTATGTTCCCATCCTCAAGACCACCTAATAAAGTTTCTAGCTGTGAAGATACCAAAGCCTCTTCGGGCAAAGCAGCTACAGCAGCTTGTATTTCCATAGGCTGTGTATCTATAGCTGCGGTTACTGATGCAGGATCTTCTACAATAACTTCTGCTACTGATGGAGGTAAATTAGCCACCTCTGCAATCATTGAAGCAGATGCACCTTTAGCAGCAGTTCCTTTGATTGCTCTAGCCTGAGCAGCGTCAAAGTTTACTGTGCCTAATATCTGGGCCTCTTGACCTGATGCAGCAGTCCCTAGTATCGCTTCTCTTTGTTGCTTTTCAGCTTCAGGAGTTGCAGAGACTCTTACGTCAGTAGCTCTAACGCCGGGAACAAAAGAGTTAGGATCAATTTTAAATTCGGCAGGACGCGCTAATCCCGCCGAGACATCTCCCATTGTCGCAGCCTGCGCTCTTTGACTCAGCTCACGAATCTCATCTATAGAGATAGGAGGACGTTGAGTTCCTACGGCAGCAACAGTCCTGTTTAGAGTTTCTACTAAGGCAGCTTCATATTCTTGAGGAGGAATGTCACCCTGCATTATTGCTTCTTGTATCGCAGCAGCAGTAGTTGTCATCTCCCTTGCTGTTACAGAATCTGGAGCATCTATTTTTGTAAATTTATCTAGCTGTTCAATAGCGTCATCAGCAGTTATACCATCTTCTATATTGATAGCTTCTACTTCAGGTTTTTGTATATATTTTTCTACAGCAATAGGAGGAGCTTTGTATGTGCCGGGAGTTTCAGATGTAATTCCGGCCACAGGAGTTTCTGCCACTTGCTGCGTTTCAAACTCAGCTCCCAAAGCATCCTGATACATTTGTTGCCCAGTAGCCCTATCAATACCAAAGGCATCAGCAACCAAACCAATATCAGCTCCAGTATCTCTAACGTATCTAGCTAATTCAAGGTTAGAGGCGTTAGGATTATTAGCTGCAAAGTCAACAACGCTTTGAGTTAAAGCAGATTGATCAACAGCATCATTACCATCGTTGCCATTGCCAGTGCCATTGCCATTGCCATTGCCATTGCCATTGCCATCATCTATACCCGGAAGCTTTGGGCTTATGTCAATAATATCTGACCCCTCTGTATCACCGTAGTAAGTCTCGTCAGTCCTACCACCCATCTGATAATTTTTTCTTTTCTTAGCCATCTATATCACCACTTAACCTTGTGAGACCAATAACGCGCAGAAAGCTTAGACGGGCTTGCATCTTGAGCATTGTGTCTAGCATAATATGATTTCTTTCTAGCTTTATCTTTTGCTGTCTTTGGATTCTTACCTGCACCTTTAACGCCTTGCTGCCCAAAACGTATTGTTTTAATCTGGTCACCCTGTTTAGCTACAACAACATGACTTTTAGTAGGATGACTAGGAGTTCTTTTGGGTTTGTTAAACCCTGCTACTCCTGCTCTAGCTAGTCTAGGATCTTTCTTCTGAGCCATTATGCTTTCCTATCTACCTTCTTAACTTTTTCTACAGTCCTCATAGCACCTAATCCTAACATACCCATTAGGACGGGCATCATTATATCAAGTTCTATCATTGGAACTAGCACTCCAGTTTCCATCAACTCTAGTGCCATATTTACAAATGGAATAATTAAAAAGTTACCTGCCATCCCAAGGCAGCACACCCACCCAATAGCCGGTCTCCACCCAGAGACAAACACGCTTGAATGCTGCGCTTCTGTTTTGTTAATCTCTAGTTGAGCCTTCACAACTTCGTTTGCGTGACGCTCACTCATAGTAGCTATCTCATGAGCAAGCTGTGCCTTCTTATCTTTATCTTCTATAAACTTATCAAGTACAGAAGAGACAGGCCCTATTAGTGTATCTACTAATCCAATCATTCCACACCCCAAGACATCCAAATACCAACAGCCAAAGCCGTAAGAATTGATGTAGTTAGCATTCTAGCCATCGTTTGACCTACCGTAGACTTAGTAGCTCTCCAAGCATCTAAAAGACCTCTTAGCTCTTTCACATCGTCATAGGCTTCTTCGTCTGACAGCCCAATATCTTTTAGTGCTTGTTTGGCTCCTTGTTCAGCAGCCCTATTAATTATTTTTTCAAGTTTTTCCAGTTCCATATTCTTGTTCCATTTATACTACAGCAGATGTGACTCCCATCACAATTAGAAATATAGCAACTATAGTTCCACCAATAATTGTTAGATCTACCATTGCTGCTTTTGTTTGAGCGGCTTGTTTTGCTGCTGCAATTCTAGCGTTTCTTATGCGTGATCTTTCTCGTATCATTTCAGTCCATAGATGACCATTCCCTGTCCACAAAAATATATCCTTTAATTCACGTTCTAAATTTTCTGCACGTTGTTTCTGTAAAGTTACTTCTAATGCTTGAGCCTCTACAGACTTTCCTCCAAATAACTTTTGAATCTTGCTAGGGTTTGTTGCTTTCTGCTCAAGGACACTAACTTCCTCACGTGCATCCCAGAAAGCCCCTATAGCTTTAGTTAGATCTTGTACCTCTTTTCCTTTATGTACAGCTTTCTTAATAAAATTAAAAGCTTGATTAGCCGCTGAAACGGCTGCTATTATTTCTGCTGCCATTAGTAGATCCTTATCCCGTCTTGAGTTGGATCAACTAGTATAGGTTTACAATACGCTGTGATAGGTCTAGATGTGCTTGGTGTTCCTCTGTAATGCAATTGTTGTGCAAAATAGTTACACCTGTTTATGTCATAAAAGCACATAGCTGTATCACAAGTACTAGACTCTTCTTCACCTGCTATAAGTAAAATTAAAACAAAAACATGTATCAAGGTTCATCCGGCCAAGTAATCGTATTTGGAAACCCATCCTGATCAGGAACATCCCGTAGTGCTTGGCGATATGTAGCCCACTCTGCTGACATAGTTACATCAGACATACCCATCCAATCTGTAGCGGCTAACCTAGAATCTCTGTCTGCTCTTACTGACTCTGCTGCATTAGCGTCCAGTTCTGCTTGATACGCAGTCTCATGCTCTGCCTTAGTGGTAGTAACTCCGTCTTCCGTAGTGTCGGAAAACATATCACGCTCTACCCACTTCTGCACCCAGTTGTTGTTTGCGTCTTGCTCTACTCCATCTCGAACAACTATTTTATAAGCTCCAGATGAAGAGGGCTGAGGAGTCTTAAAAACAGGATCAACACCTAAAGCATCATGAACACTGTCATTCCATACTTTAGGCAAAGACATATTTGAATTGAGTTTACGGAGATCGCCTTGAGTCATTAGCGTACCGCTTGAACGTACTCTGTATTCCATGTGTCACCTATGCTATTGCTAAAAAGATGTACTTTTCGCCAGACTGATTGGCATCATTTGCACCAGATAATTGAAACCCGCTGCTTTCAGGGTCAATGTAATCAGTGCTAGTTGTTTCCGAACCTGCGTTATTCCAAGTTTGATACGGGTCATTGCCTGCAACAATTCCTCTGGCACTATCCCATATAAACCAATCTCTTGCGTTATCTCTGCTCTTTATCATTACGAATCTAGCTCCTGCGCTAAATCCGCAATCAATTGTATTTACCGCACCAGTTCCTGTGTATATGCCACACTTACTGACACCATCTAAACTAGCAAATAACCACGCTATATAAGTTTTGTTATTCTCATTTACATAACTACTGCTCGCACCACTGAAATTAATTGCAGTGTCAGTGAAGGATGTGAATCTATCTGAGTAGTTTGATGAACTATCTGCGGCATTTGTATTTAAAAACATAGTTGATTGCGCCGCAGTTGATGCAACAAGCCAATTGTCTGTTGTGCTTCTTAATTTAAAAATTGCTAATTCTGGAGCCGCATTCAAGTTATGAGACAAGGCTCTTGAAGCACCAGTGCCGGTATAAGCTACGATGTCCATAAATTTCGCAGCCCTCTTAAAAAACCAATAGATGTAAGTGTAAGAACTGTTGTTAATATCTGTGTCAGTTCCAACCTTAAATCCATCTTGCAGAAATGCCTTCAACACACTGGTTGAAGAACTTTTTTCTGCTGACGTACTGTATGTAAGTAATTTTTTGTTGTGGTATTGCAGTCTCGTATAACTAAGTGGTTCTATCGCTGCGTTTCTACCTTGCGTAACAACCCAATCAAGTGGAAAGCCCCCACCGGCTATTTCAGTGTTGTTCGTGCTGTTACCACTTCTGGCTATTGGCGCGTAGACCTCCGTACCCGCTTCAGGTGGTTTGTGTGGTCTTCGGATTGCAACGTATATGAAAGTCTTTGATGTTTCCCCACTGTTAACTGTAAAGCCTGTAGAAGTCACCCTATAGGTAGATGCTGCGGCTTCAATGTTAGTTAAGTTTGCGTAAAGTCTTTGCTCTTGAACGATTCCAAACCCACGCAGTGAGTCTGCGATAGTCCAGTTATCTGAGGATGAAGACACTTTATTAAGAACCCACTGCGGTTCAAAACCCAAATCTACAGTTGCGTTGCCACTAGAATCAGTAGAAAAAGTCCCACACTTAATAATAGCTTCGTCACTATTATCACCGAATGATTGGTCATCGTGGGCGAATAGGTAGGCGACATAGGTATATCCGCTAGTGTTGATATTAGTTCGTACACCAAAATGAGTTGCAGAAGGCGTTGTAAAATTACCACCTCCTGTATCTTGAGCGGCGTTAGAGTTTAACTGCAAAAAATACGGATTACCTGAGTTGTCATTTAAACTTCTGTGATACACCTGCCAACTATCAGAATGACTGTAAACTTTGACAAGAATCATTCCCGGCGCAGAACCAAGATTGTGCGCTATGTTCCTTGTGGAACTTCCGTCACCCGTATAAGTAACTACATCAAAGAAACCTGCTTGTTTGCGGAATGTCCAAGCTACTAGATCTTGCGCATCTTGATTTTCTGAGCCACCCCAATCATCACCTGTGTTAAAACCTGTACTGGTCGGTGTCCAAGGGTTAGTGGAATTAAGGTATTGAGATTCGGCTGTATTTGCATAAAGTAGTTGGCCGTTACCACGCTCAGTATCATAAATGTTATTAGCATTTGCACTAGTTCTTGATTTGAACCAAACCATGCCACCTTTAGCAAGACTTGTATCATTAAAAGGGCCAAATTTAGTGGTAATAGACCCAGTGGCTGTTGAAAAATCACCGCCAGTTCCTAGATTTTTTGTAATCGCATAATCTGGACTTAAAGGAAGATAAAGAATTGGGCTGTAGCTTTCTAATCCACTTACAGCATAACCATCGCTGTCAATAAATATCCTTCTGTTTGATGTAGTAGCTAAATCTCTGTATGTATAATCAAGATAATAGCTGCTTAGTTTGCACTTTCCAGAGTAGTGAAACCCGCTACTTGGGCCGTTTATTCTATGATTGTCTTCAGTAAAATTTATATTACTGTTATTGCCAATACTTACAGTCCAACTTACTGCGCTATCATTTACATACAGCTTTCCTGAGCCACTATTAACATCTAAAGATAACAGTACATGAACCCAAGAATTTTCATAATTGCTAAAACTATGTGAAATATTATTATCAAGGACTTTTTGACCAGATGAATTGTATAGAACAACTTCTATTTGATTACTATGTAAATTAATTCTATTAGCAGCACTACCAAATCTATACAGGGTAATAGAATCGCCTTCATAAAATACCCAAACGCTTAGAGTAAAAGTTTTACTGTCTGAGTTTGAAGTAAAATCAGAGCTTCTTTCTAAATATTCACCTGATGCAAAGTCAGCACTTCCCCCGGCATTGGAACTTCCTAAGGCGATACCATTAGCTATAACCTGACCGTTACTGTCATCTCCTCGGTACAAGTTTGTAGCAAACACATCGTCTACATAGACGGATTCACCCGCTGCATTACCAGAGGCTGCTTGGAGTATTTTGTTAGCTGTACTCATTAAGCCATCGCCTGTCCCGCAGTAAACCCATAGTAGGTTGTACCACCGTCATAAGTTACGAATACGAACACATCCACACCGCCTGACGTAGCAGTCAATGTAGGTGCAGTAGCTGCTGCCCAATCGACACTACCGGGCCAAGTAATAGTTCGTGCTGTAGAATCTTGAACAACTTTCAAACTAAACGCACTGACCTTGCCTGATGCGGCAGGGTTGGAGAATGTGTAGGTTACGTTCTCAGATAGAGTGTGTGTAAAGTTGTCACCGTCACGCAGGTTAATAGTCGCTGCGTTAGAACTTGAGGTGATAGCGGTGGACTCTTCAATCTTCCCATTATCAAAAGTTACTACACCGTTGGCATCTGCTGTGACAGCTTTAGAGGCTTCTGTAGTTCCTAGAGTTGTAATGTCTAGATAGTTAAGCTCTGCTGTAGTAGCAGTTACACCGTCTAGTATGTTTAACTCTGTTGCTGTACTTGTTACACCATCAAGTATGTTAAGTTCCGCAGCAGTGCTTGTAACGCCATCAAGAATATTAAGTTCTGCTGTGGTGCTTGTTACACCATCCAAAATATTTAGCTCTGTAGCTGTGGCAGTAACTCCGTCTAAAATGTTTAGCTCTGCTGTAGAACTTGTAACGCCATCAAGTATATTCAATTCAGCAGCAGTGGAGGTTATAGCAGTTCCTGCAATCTGCAAAGTGGTAGCATTAACTTCGCCAGATGATCCATATACAACAGCTTTACTATTGACAATGGTTCCTGCGCTAGAGCCATCTACTAGATTCAACTCTGTGGCAGTGCTAGTTACCCCATCAAGAATATTAAGTTCTGCTGTGGTCGATGTAACTCCATCAAGGATATTAAGTTCAGTAGCAGTTGCGGTGACCCCATCAAGAATATTCAACTCTGCGGTGGTGCTTGTTACGCCATCAAGAATATTTAATTCAGTAGCTGTTGCTGTAACTGCTACATTTTCATTTATTTTGGGGGAAGTTAGAGTCTTGTTAGTAAGAGTGTCTGTGGTTGCTCTACCGACTAGTGTGTCTGTAGCAGCAGGAAGCGTAAGAGTTACGTTGCCGCTATAATCACTATGCGCTGCTGATTGTAGCTGTGTATAGTGAGCATTAGAAGATTCACAATAGAATTTGACATTAGAAACAGAGCCACTATTTTTAAGAACAATTTCGCCTGATTGAATGTCAACATTACCATCTAGCCTTACAAGTCCTGTACCGTTTGGAGTAATAGCAATATTACCATTGGAGGTACTAACAATGGCATTACCATTTACGTCTAGGTCACCACCTAGCTGTGGTGTAGTATCTTCTACTACATTTGATATTTCTGTTCCGGCTGTAAGCCCTGCTACTAGTGTGCTTCTAGTAATTTTCTTAAGACCACCACCAGAAGTATCAACAGCCACAAGGACATCATCATTAGCCACTGTAGATATCTCTGAAAGATCCCCAACGGCTGTAGATGCAAAGCCTGTCCCGTTTGCAATTAGTAAGTTACCAGAAGTGTTTGTAGCTGTCTGAAAGGTAGTGCCTTTTACTTCTCCAGATGAACCATAGATAACTGCTTTGCTGTTTACAACCGTACCCGCAGAAGACCCATCTACAAGATTAAGTTCTGCGGCAGTAGAAGTAACGCCATCTAATATATTTAGTTCAGCAGTTGTGCTAGTTACACCATCAAGAAGATTAAGCTCTGTAGCAGTTGCTGTTACACCATCAAGGATGTTAAGTTCGGCAGCAGTAGAAGTAATGGTTGTACCGTTAAAGTTAATGGCATCTACATAAGCAGTACCATCAATGTACAAATCTTGCCATTGCTGTGTAGCAGAACCTAAATCGTAAGTATCATCTGTGTTAGGTATAATGCTACTGTTTACATCAGCACCAAAAACAACATTATCACTTGCAGCATCTCCAAGAGTTAGAGTGCCACCATTAAATGTGGTAGTGCCGGTTACTGTAAGGTTGCCACCAACCGATACATTACCCGTTGTAGTGATCGCATCTATGTAGGCATTTGCCCAATAATTAGAACTGTCCCCAAGACTGTGAGTACTGTCAACACTGGGTATAAGATCTGATGCAATATCAGCCGTGACCGTGACGGTATCAGTAGCTGCGTTTCCAAGCGTTGTGTTTCCTTCGACAGATAATGTGCTACTAAGAGTAACAGCCCCAGATGCAGCAAGGGTTGTAAATGATCCTGTACTAGCAGAAGCAGCACCAATAGTAGCCCCATCAACACTTCCACCATTTATGTCAGCCGTGTCAGCAACCAAAGCATCTACAGTTGCTGTCCCATCTAAATATAAATCTTTAAACTCAAGAGAGCTTGTACCAAGATCAATGTCGTTGTCTGTGACAGGTACGATAGCTCCATCTTGGATTCGTATCTGTTCTACAGCAGCTCCGCTTACTTCTACATAAACTCCCCAACGATTGTTTGTGCTATCTACAACAATCTTGTTAAAAAAATCCAGATCTCCAATGGTGTGAATATTACCACCTTGTCCTGCGCTACCATCGTGTCTGTGACCTGTAGAACTTTCGCTAGAAGTAGAGTAACTAAAAGCATTCAGCAACTGATCATATTCGTTGTTGAATAAAGCTGCTGTTATAGTATCGCCATCTGCAAAACTGCTTTGTCTTGTATAACTCTGTGCCATTATTATCTCCTACCCGATGGCATGTAATCTAGGTAAAACCCATTTATACCGTAAGGACGGCTTGTGCCATTAGTTCTAATTCTTAAACTTACGGTGTGTCCACTACCAGTTAAAGTTGTTCGTACCATAGGATCTGAACTTGCTCCAAAAGTAGCCGACCCAAAGGTTACACTAGCTTGACCAAAAATAGCCGGTAAAGGTACATTATCTATTGTAATTTCTGCCGGTTGAGGCAAATCGCTGCTTTTGTAATCGTATCTAACTCTTAATGAGGGGGCTACATCACCCTCTGGAGAAATAGAAGTTTTAACATACTTTAAAGTTTTTAACGTGCCAATATCTCCAAAGTCTAAGTCTGGAGTTTCGTATGTAGCTAAAATATTATTTTCAGTACCATTTTCTAGAAATGAAAATCCTGTGTCATGATTGTAGATGTATCCATCCTTATCACCATGATAAAAACGCTCTATACCATCTTTGTCAAATCCAGAGTTGAGTCCAAATGCCTGAATACCAAATGTCTCAGACCACTCAAACCCCTGACCTGTAAAAGTACCTATAATACCTTTTGAGGTTGAAGGTGAGGCACTTGCTCCCGCATAAAATAATCTATACTGTGACTTAGCTCTGATTACTGTGCTGTCAATTTGAAAGTCATTTATATTATCAGCTACAGTGGTTATAAGACTTTGTATTTGTCTTGACACTGAGCTTAACTCGGTATCTCCAATACGCGCTGTACCTGCGATTGTTCGTATACCATCTGGCGCAAGAAATACTAAGTCACCTCCAATTTCTTGAATGCTATAGCCACTAATACAGCCTACATTTTCTGCAATAGGATCTATGCGTATGCTTGAGGAGTCATTTATATTGATTAGTTTGTGTATGCTGTTTCTAGCAAAGACAATGAGATCGGTTCGGAATCCTTTGATCCCTTGCACCTGATCTGAAATAGTTACTGATCCTGCTCCACTACCGCTAAAGTCTGTAGGATCATTGTAAACGCTGTAGTAAACGACATTTAAATTATCTGCTACGCCTGTAGCAATCAAATGATGATCGTGTATTGTGATGTACTTTACTGCATTTGTACCGTCTACTGTGATTTCTTCAGCAAAGAATGTACGTGTGGTAATATCACCAGTGCCTTCCATCCTGAATGTGTAAAGTTTGTTTGCACCATCCGCAATAACAACTTGGCCATAATCAAAAGTAGCACCTTCAAATACAACAAATTGGCATTGTTGTTGTCCAGTTCTGGTTAGTACCGAGCGTCCAGTAAATGTAGAATAGTTGTCACCACCGTTGGCTACACTACTACGATTTATCTTTATCCAACTTGTTCCAGTGTTGCTGAAGAATATATCAGTACCGGAACAGACTATAACTCCATCAGCATATGGGAATGTTCCTAAGACTTGATTTGAGCTATTAGGTCTAGCAGCACTATCCCCACCAAAAGCAGTAAAACCATTGACTCGCTTGTAGCCTCCATCTGGATCTACCTCAAAGTTTGTAAGTGTAGTAGCAAATCCCGGCTGACCTAAAAGCTCCAAAGAGTTTAGGTTAGTATTAAGACCGCCTTTACAAGATAATCCAAATGCCAAAGACATTAGATAAACACCACTCTGTCATCTTTGAAGTAGGAAGTGCTTGGGCCTAGTAAGTTTTCTCTCATGCTTCTAAGTCCCTTTTTATAGTCCTCCAAAGCAAACGCAGCAGCTTGAGGATTTTCTTTAAACTGGTGCATAAAGTACCTAGCTTTAGCCAACAAGGTAGTGCTATAAACATCTGGGAACACGATCTCGTCTGAATGAGCAGAAAGCTCAGTAGGAAGGTCATATGCAAAGAACCACACTTTGTATACTTTATCCGGTATAGGGCTTAGAGCAAACTTGCGCCCATCATGACTTCTTATAACTGCATTGGGTTGTCCACCCTGAGCCTGATCAGCATCGTCAGCGTTCTCTGTAGTACGTCTAAAATCTTTCCAAGTATCCATAGTGATGTATGTCAGATTCTTAGAAACGTAAGGAGCAGCCTCTCCTGATACACCTACTGTAGTGATATAAAAGTTATCCCACTCAATAGCTCCATAGTCTGTGGTTAGGTTGCTACTTGCTGCTTTCAGCTCATACCACCGTGTACCTGCTACAGTATCAACAGATACATTACCGTACATTGGATCAGTAGCTCCGCTTTCTGCCGTAGCAAGAAAGGGCCACTTAGGTTCTTCTGTTACAATATCTAAGTAAGCCCGATTAATACAGTCTTTAGCATGAGCCTGAATACCAATGGCAGAACTAAAGTTAGAGGAAGTTAATACTACTTCATTTAACTCTCGCAATAGTTCGTTTGTGAGCTGAAGAAAAGTTTTAGCCATTTTTATGAACCTTTTGTATTTCAAAAGTAGCTTTTTTAGAAGCTCCCTTATGTGGCTTATAGCCATCTTTAGGATCTTTCATAAGCTTGTAGCTTTTGCCACTTTTCATCCAGTGGTAGCCTTCAGGCGCGTTTACTTGCATCAGGATTCTCCTGCTCGTTCCGCGCTTTAGGATGCTTTAGTTCTGCTTCCTTTTGATATGGAAACTGATAACCTAGCATCTCATTACACTTCTTTTCTTTTTCTTGAATAGACTTGTATGAATCACTAGCAACTTGTTTAGTCATCTTAGTTTGCCTTTGCTACTTGCATTGCGCTTGCTAAACCGCCACCTGCATACATGCCACGCTTCTTACCACCACCCATTGCTCTACCCATTCTTTTCTGGTGCATTGCATCTGGCATTAAACGCTGTCCGGGCCGCTTTCCAGTATCCATAGAGCTTCTACCGCCGCCCATATACATGCCGCGTTTTTTATCTTTCATACTAACTTTCCTCTCTATGATTTGTAGGATTATTAGGATTCCTGAAAATCCTGTCATAGTTGTCATCAAACTTTTTCTTGTCTTCGCCCTTTAAATAAGCAGGACGAATTTTTACTTTCTTATCTACATTAAATCTAATGGGATTCTTTTCGCTTCCAATCTGAGGCATATGTTATACCTGTTTGAAATACATTGTGACTTCAAAGCCAAGTCTTATTTTTTGGTAAGTAGGTTTAGACCATTTCATATCATTCTCCATAAATTAAAGGGGGCCATATTTCAGACCCCCGATAATATTAGTCGATACCGTAGAATGCGGATACCAGAGCTTCTGGACGCAGTACCTTGGCTCCATAAACATGGAGGCCACGTACAATGTCACCAAAGCTGCTTGGATCACGAATTACTTCGGTGTTCACAATAGTTTGAGCAGTACATGTAGAAGACATGTGACCGGCAATACACTTACCTGCGGCATTAGTAGTCGCAGCAATGTTATTGCTCTTGTACATGTCAAATCCACGTAGCTTGCCAGAGGATACCAAACCATTACGGATTGAACCTTGACCTGCATTAAAGTCAACGCTGATCAGCTTAGAAGAACTCTTCACTAGCTGCTCATAGAACTCTGGATTTGCAAGGAACCAACGGCCTTCTTCAGGAACATTTTGCTCGTCAAGCAGACGGGCCATGTGTGAAAGAACGTCGATTGGATCATGCTCACCAGAAGCGTAACCAATGTCAAGGTTACCAGTACCATCAAAAGTACCTGCTGCAAGGTCGGTTGCGCTGTCTGAACCTAAAATGTGGTTTGGACTAGCAGCAGAAACGCCTGCGAACATAGAAGCAATAACGCCTGAGTCAAACGCATCACGCAGAGAGTATGCTGCGGAAGAAGCAGCTACTTCGCGGAAGTTTACGTGAGACATGTTGCTCTCAATGTCATCTACGATGAACTTGAAAGCATTCGCTGTATCGACAACCAAGTTTACTTCTTGGTCAGTCAACTTAGTCTGCGTTACATCTTGACCACGTTCATACTGGTATACAGTGATGGTTGGTTCTTTGATGATCCTTACAGAATCTCCATAAGCGGAAATCTCCCCTGCGTAATCTGTATTAGTAATAGCTTCTGCTACAGATGACTTACGGAAGAAGTTAAGTACCGTCTTGCTATAAATAGCAGGTAGAAAGTACGAATTAGTTTGACCACTTACGGAGTTCGCAAAGTTAGCATCGGTATCCGTACTCGGCTCAAAATATTGATCACTTACATTATTAGCCATTTTTAAATTACCTCAATAAAAGACAAATTATTTAGTCACTCGTCCTTCACTGATAGCCTGATTAATCTCCTGTTCGTATTTATCAAACTCAGCTACGGACATTTGAGCGATTTCCCGTTCAGTCCAAATCTTAGGTTGCTTAGCATCAATAGATTTCGTTTTAGTTGAAACCATATCAGCAGCACTTCCTTGAGCTTTGGGCTTCCTTTTGGTTGACTGAGTAGAATTGATTCCGTTTTCAAGCTTGTACAAATCAATAGCTTTAACGGCTAATGACGCATTATTAGGATTGTTGTAAATCCATCCTTGTATTTGTTCAGGCTGTTCTTTAGCCCACTCATGAAATCTTTCATCGCCTCGTAAGTCTTCAAAGTCAGGATGCTTTTGACGCAACTCAACTTCTGCTTCTTTCTTAGCAATGTCAGCTTCACGCTGCTTCAGTGAGACTAGCTCTTGGCGAATATCAGCCAGTTGCTGTTCGTTCTGAAGATGTGCTACAGATTCAACCGTGTCGTACAAATCAGGATTCTTTTTCCTGAAAGCTTCTAACTCTTCGGCAGACTTTGGAGTTTGATACTGGGGAGCATTTGTTTGTGCTTCAGCCAACAGTTCTTGCTCACGCTGCTTAAATTCAGAAACCTTTGTATCGTAATGCTTCTTTAGATCGTCATAGCGTTTCTTATAATTAACACCTTTTGCTTCTTTCTCAGGGGCTTCAGCTTCTTCACTGGAGGTGGCCTTCTGCTTGGGTGGTTCAAAAAATAATCCATCAGCACTTTGAGTCTGGGGAGCTTCCCCTTCTCCATGCCAATCTTTCTTTGCATTATAAGGATTTGCCTCTTCTTCAATTCTTTCTGCTACAGTCATGTTACTTCTCCAAACGGGGCTTGTTGCCTACAAGGTAGCCTATCTTAAATATCTCGTCAGAATGATAGGGGCTTGTTACTTCAAGGTAGCCGTATTAACGAATACTCGGCATCTTACTTGCTCCGGCCATCTGTTGCTGAATAATGTCTTCATTACTCATAGATGTCTTTTGCAGGTTGTCAGGCCGACTCATTAAACCACCATCATAAGCGCGTTCAGCATCATCCATCATACGTTGGAGATTTTCAGCACCTATTTGATCAGTGGCCTTCTTGGTCATAACAAACTCACCGTCAGATAATCTAGCGGGTATTGAGTCTGATACGCCAGTTCCGGGGCCTTCAACTTCTCCGGCCCCAGAAAACTCAGAAGCAGTCATTACAACTTTGTCTATAATAGCACTAAGCTGTGGGTCTGCTTCTAGAGCATTCTTTAAATATTCTTGTTCAGTTGGATCAAGGGTTTCATTGATCACATAACCTAGATATTCCTGCTCCATCTGTTCATCAGGGAGCTGTGAAGCTTTTGCTTCTGCCATTTCTTCAGGTGGTATATTAGAATAAGTATCTACAGGCACACCTTCAGGAGGAACCATCATAGATCCACCTTCGTTCATTTTAACTTTAGCAAAATGATTACGTGCAGCATCCATAAGCCCTCCCATTTGCTTGGCAGCTCTGGAAGAAGCGTATGCAATAGCGAGTGCTTGATCTCTAGAGGTTACATTATCTCCAGAGCTAGATTTTAATGAACCATCTTTAAACTCTTGCATAACAGTTTTAAATTTATCTTTATTCACAGTACCACCTGTATTCCTAAATCTACGTGCTGTTTTAGCAGCTTTTTTAGGCTGTTTAGAATGCTGTTTTCCTTTTGCGGTATCTTCTCTTTTTTTCTTTGTGCTTGCTGCATATTCAGAACTAGACATAGCTTTGATAGCTTTTTCAGGCAGATACCTTTCGCCTGTAGCTTCAGAGCCTTGAGTGGACGGTTTACCGCTTTTGGTTCTCCACTTCTGGTCTGTCCAATTTTTAAGAGACTGTTGAGACTTTTTTAATGCCATCTTGTTTCTCTGCGTCTTTCATCCATTCATCATATGAAACAAGTTTCTTCTGAAGAGAACTCCAAAACAAACCTTTCACTTGTAGCCACCGCCTTTAGCTTTATATTCTTTAGCAAGCATTTGGGCTTTACGCGCACTCCACTGTCCGGGCTTCCCACCACTTGATCCTGCTTTAATTTTGTTAAAGAGGTTTTTACGCATTGTAGGCTTAGTATAATTACCTGCTTCATTCACCCGGCTTTTAGTCTTCGCCATAGTCTTTCATTCCTTCTACTTCAAGCATCTCAGATACAATTTTTAATTTCTCTTCGGCTGAAGCTACTTGCTCTATTAGCTTGTCTACTTCAGTTACTATATCAGGATGTTCTGCTACACCTACTGAGTTGCTAGTGTAGTTTTCTATATTTACCTGTAGAGCCATTAACTCTGCTTGATATCTACTTGCCAAAGCATTTAATATAAGTGTAGTCATTCTTCGTACTCGTTTACGTTATCCCGCAACCTCTCTAAGCGTTCCAGAGAACTCACCCTCCCCTGACTGCGGTACATTTCCAGTTCCGATGTTGCCACCGCCAGTACCCGTAGCTCCGACATCTTGGCCTTCTGGAGGTACTCCTTCAGGGCCTCCCATGTTTCCGGGTTGTTCACTAGCGGCTTGAGCTTCTTGACTAGGGCCTTGTCCAACATTATTTTGCAATCCTATGATCTGAGCCATCACAGCAGCTTCTTCTGGATCATTCAATAGTTCTTCAGGATCAAGTTCTAATGAGTAAGCCAGTTCGCTGATCAGCTTGTTAATTTTAATAAACGGTGCGATTGAAGGATTCTGTGCTGTCTGTAGGAACATTGTCAAGCGTTGACTACGTACTTCTTTTTGCATCAGGCTATTTGTGCCTGTAGCTTTTACTTCTAAATCTCCTTCTATGTTTAGTTTCTTTTCTAGAAACTGCATGTTCCACTGGTAATATGCTTCACCAAGAGGACGCAGAAGAAAATCATCAAGATTCTTTATTACTGTTTTAATGTTAAGTGATGCAGCACCCAATAGCATTGACATACCAGAAGCGGTACGAGTCATACTCTGAACACCTGTTTGACCATGAGAATAACTTGGTATACCTGTTTGCTCATCTGCAAGCTGACGGAAACGATCAAACATCATCATGTTTTCGTTAGATGTATTAGGAAACTTAACGCCATTAATGGCTTGGCCCGGAACACCTGCTTGGCGTTTGAATATCTTTCCGGGGAAGATCTCCATGCTTTGACCGCCTACAAGAGAAGACTCATCAACATCAAATACCAATGAGCCTGACAGCGCGAGGTTGTCAATAGCCATACGTGCGTGTCCGTTCATAATCTTCTGAGAATCATCCATGTTCTCAGCAACGCCAATACCAAAGAAGCTGTAAGGGTTTCTCTCATAAGGGAACGCATTGTAAGGAATACGGTGAGGAGTAAATGGATTTACAACTGCTCTAAGGATATTACCATTACAAAGCCAAGCATTGATCTGCATTTCATCTAGTTCATCAGTGCCTTCTGGAAGTTCTAGTCCTGCTTCCTTGGCATACTCAGCATCCATGATGCCCCAGTATTCAATTACTTCGTACTGACCCGCTCCGTAGTCTTCTGACCTTGCGTCATCTTTGAGTTCATGCTCATAGTGGTCAGGCTCGTAGTTTGGCCCCATACGCAAAGTAGTACGAATAGCCTCTTTATCAAAATAAGGCATACGGGCTAGTGCGCGTACTTGAGATCTATTCATCTTGTGACGATGAAAGGCGTATTCGCATTCATCCATGTTTGTAGCGTTAGGATCTGGAAAGAAGTCCCAGATGCTTACAAACTCAATACGAGGTACACGTACATCTACAGGATCATACTCTCGCTCTCCCCCTTCATTTTCCTTCCAACGATTCAAAGTCTTGTTAAAGTTGAAAGGGCCTTTGATAATCCCTGTACCAAACATAGAACACTCAAACAGAGCGTTGCGTATTTCGCTAGATCCTTTTGACTCTTCTATCTGATCATGGATAATCTTTTCCATTCGTCTAGCGGATTCTGTGGCAGGTTTAGTTTCATAGAACTGTGGCATTGCTGTACCACCATCTATAAGCGAATCTTTAATAACAGCATCAATGTCTTCAGTTTCGCCCTTGTTGTAAGTTTCCCCGGCATTTAAGACTTCTCTATCGTCACCTGCATATCCGACATCATATGGATTTGCTTCTACAGGCTCCGGGGCAGGCGCACTAGTTTCGATGCTTGGAACCGGATTCTGAGTGTCTAGGTGTGCATATTCAGCTACACCTTCCGGCATCTTTGTTTCAGATATTCCAATCGGGAGCTTATTGGAACCAAAGACAACATCAACTAGCTGTCCAAAAGCTGCAAGTACTTTTGTTTTAGTTACTTTTACAAATACTCTAGATTTTTCTGATTCTCTAAATCGGTAGTGTTTTGGGTACAAACCACGATAATTATGGTAAGCAGTAATCCACCGCTTCTCATCATGGTCTCTAGCCATCTTAGCCGATGTATAACGATCCGTAATAATGCCTACAAACTGATTGTGGACAACATTCTCAAGGTCAATGTTCTTACCTTGTTCACCTTCCACATCCTGAAAGTAAACACTATTTGCGCTATCATTATTCATATATTAGTACCCAAACTCCGAATCCAACGGGGTAAATGCTTGCGCTCTGTGCATATCCCTTATTCTAGATAAAGGATCAGCAATCTTAGGTCTGGACATAATCAGATACCTAAGTGCATCATATGCGTGATCAGAGGCGTGTGTATCAACGTCCTCTGGGTTTGAGCGATCAAGAGGAATACTTTGTAGTTCGCGTATCAGGTTAGGGCAAGTATTAAATATTTGCAATCGGGGCCTACCGCTTTGCTGTAACTTTAAGTATTCGTGAATTTGTATTTTCCCTTGTATGCGGTTCTTGTCAGCTCTCCTTAGCTTATGCCCTATTCTCATTAGGGCTTCTCCAACTGTAGGGCCGGTAGAACCTGTCTTAGCCCAAGCTGCTGTATCTAAAACGCCGGGTACAGCAAAAGGATCTTGAACTTCCATCTCTGCAATAAGATGTCCAAGATCTTCGCCCGTAAGTCCTTTACGGTACAATTCTCTATATATAATCAAAGTACCGTCTGTTGGATCAACACATCCCCAGACACAGGCACTCTCAGAAGCATATCCATAGTCAATACCTTTTATGCGTTCCCATCCTATTGGGATCTCAAATGGCGTAACTACGTGGGCTGCTATATCAAACTCTGTGAATGCAGCACCCTCTGCTATTTCCCAATTACCTTCTAGTAATTGTTTTCGTTGGATATCAGGGAGAGCTTTGAGCATCTCCTCGTAACGTCCATCTTGGGCTAGATAAGGATTGTCATCTAGTCTAGCCGGAATAAACTTTCTTGTTAGACCGTCATCGCCCCTAAAAGATTCATTGGGCGGTGATGGTAATATATATCTTTTCTTTACCCAATGCGCTCCAACACCGCCGGGGTTAGCGGTACACCGCATATAAGGTATAATATCTGGATCTGTAGTACGCAGTCGTGAAGCCAGATAGTTCCAACCAAATTCTGTGGGTAGATGAGTAATCTCATCAAACCCTATCCAACTGTATGCTTGTCCTTGGTAGCGATATACATCTGCATCTCTCTCCAAGAATCCAAATTCTACTTTAGCCCCTGACGGGAAGTTCCAAAGCTTTTCTACTTCTCGGTATTTGCACCCCGGAAAAGCTCTTGGGTATAGCTCTCTAGACTTGTCTATTAGCTCTCGTAGCTCTGGCATAGACCGTCTGAGTATCAAAGCCCTATGAGAGGGCCTGTGAGCGTATCTGAGGGGATCTATGAGCATGGCATAGGACTTACCACCCCCTGCTGCTCCACCGTACAGTACGTCCCTCTCAGGAGCTGCTAAGAAGTCTGTCTGTGGCCCTGAGTTAGGTTTGAAGATAACATTGTCGTTAGCTTCTTCCCGTAAGGCTTTTGGAACCTTAGACAGAACATCATCAGTAATTACTTTATTCTTATTATTATCATCTAACTTAGTTAGGGTTTCTTTAGAGGCTTTTAGTTTTTCTCGCTGTTGGGAGAGTTTAAGTCGTGTACGCTCTGTTTCTTTTTCTTTTTTACGTACAGATCTCCGCGCCTGTATCTTTGCCTTCGTTTCTGAATGGTAGTTATAGCCTCTACCCTTTGAACCCTTAGGTCTACCACCTTTCCGTCTTGGAGTTCCGTCCTTCTTTAGGACGAACTTACCCTCCTCGTCTGTGAGGTAGTTCTCAGGATTTATCTCCCAATCTTCCATAAATAATATTCTTTAAGCCAACATGACTAATACTTCTACCCGTCATGTGAGTTAACCACTCAGCACCCTCTCTTAGTGACATCATGTCTGAAGATACCAATTCTTTTATTTTATCTAAAGATTCTAGTTGCTGCTCTACAGGTTCTAGAGTCTTTTCATCTTCAGATAATTTATATCCAAAAGGTATTGTGCTGCTAGTTCGCCTCATTAGCTTTAGCCGGTAGTATAAATAAACCACCTGTCATATTATTATTTACGTCTAGTCTTTCTTGTTTTCCTAGTCCTGTGCGGTCTAGGATGGTTTGTGCAGCCTGAAGACGCATATTAGCCTGTGGTATAGGCTGATCAGAGTGCATAACCTCCACAAGCTTCATTGCTGCTTGGGGTGCTGACTGAGCTAGAATGTTAGAGGCCAGATCTATGATTTCGTGTTTGAGAGCCTTGACTACCTGCCAATGTCCATTCTGGGCGTATCCCGCCAACTCAGCAGCTTTCTTAGGATCACCTCCAGTTTCAACTAGATAGTCCAAGAAATCTTTTTGCTTTACTGTTAATTCTTTACTCATCTTATACTATTATAGCCCTAAATAGAGGTTTTGTCAAGTCTTTTTTAGTTTTTTTAAATAATACTTGACAAAATGCTCTGTGGACTGTATAATATACTTTGTACCCTCCGGGTTCATATATATATTTATATAGACAACAACAATCCTATCGGATTGATCCTTTAAAGACTTTAAAGTCTCTATGGCCGCAAAAACCTTCCAAGACTTTGAAGTCCCTATCCCCCAAACTGCTTAACACTCCCAAGCCTGTAAAATGTATACGTATTAGTATATATATACGGGGGGGTGGGGTGGCCTCCTGCCTAGCCCTCTAAAGAACTTTAGAGGGCTAAAAAATCTTAGAGTCTAACTTGTTAGACTCTAAAGTTCTCCAAAGCTCCAGAATCTCTAAAGAACTTTAGAGATTCTGCGCCCGAGACTTCAAGCTCTCCCTAGTTTACAAAATCTCAAGAGATTTTGTAAGTCTTCTGAATAAATTTTATAGACTCAAGAGTCTAGAAAATTCAACAACCTATAGAATATTTAGCAAGCTAAATAATCTATCCCCGAAGTTTAAAAATCTCAACGTGATCGCGCTACGTGATCGTGACGCGCTGCGCGTGATGCAGGCTTTCTTGGTGTTTTCGCAGGCATTATGCGTAGGAAAAAGGGCGCACCAGAAAGCCTTGACTCCAAAAATCTGATATGCCTTTAATGGAAATGTCTCAGCGACACCGAGACAAACCAAAAACTCACACACGAAAACTCAAGGAGTTTTAACATGGAAAATTTAGTTATAAATTTTTTAAGAAACTGCGATGAATACTGTGAACGAATGTTTTACTTTGAAGTTCTGAAGCTCAGAACTTACGCTCAGGAGAATCCCGAATGGGATTCTGAAGAAGAAATCAGCGATTTCTTTAGGAAGGAAGCTCTTGAGCTTCTGGCTCTGACCGATGAACAAATGGCTTGGTGAATCACCACGCATAACTCCAACGGAGTGGTACGCAGTGATTTACCACTCCGAAACTTTTCACACACAACTCCAAAGGAGTACACACATGAAAGTTAAATTTGACATCGCTGAAAGCGTAGAGCAATTTGAAGCCGGCTTGATTACCGCGGAGGAACTCGTAGAGTCACGCCCAGTAATACAACTCACCGTTCATCCTAACGACCCAGAGTATGTAAACATACTGGGATTCGTTCAAATGACCCAGAGGGTTCCGAAGGAAAAGAGAAACCGAAGCTAGACCCTTAGAGCTTTTTAGTGTCTCTTACGTAGTGAGAGACACTTAAAAGTCTCTTAGCACCACCAACGACAACACAACACAAACTTAAATCGGAGATTTACCATGACAAAATCAGTAACTTTGAATGAAATTCAAGCAACTCCTAAGCAGTACTTTGGCCTCGCTGGTAAGTTTGCTTACCAGATCTGTGAATCTCTGGAGATTCCAGAGATCAAGTTTCCAATAATTCGGAAGCGTTGCTTGGGAGTTTTATACTCCCAGTTTCCGGCTTCATCACTTAGTCGTGGGAAAGCTCAAGAGCTTTTCGAGGCGACTAAGGTTCCGGCTTTCCTGACCAAACAGGTCAAAACCGAGGACATGGTGGAGTCGAAGACTCCGGTCAAGGTCAAAGCAGTCAAGACTGCTAAGCGCACAGCGACCAAGGTCGCCAAGAAGAAGGTTGCCAAGAAGGTCACCAAGAAATCACCTGTGAAGAAATCAACGATTTCCAAGCGGGAATTTCAAGAACTCAAGCGAGTCACTAAAACTCCGGCAAATGAGTCGGCTTTGGAGACACGCATGACCTTCCTTGAAGGTGAGGTGTCTCAGATGTCAGAGGATGTCAACCTTATCAAGTCTACGCTTGATCAACTAGTAACTCAGCTCAAGCTCGGCTAAAGCCAAAACGCTCAGGAGGGCTACGGCCCTCTTGAGTTTTTAGGAGTATCTATATGATATATATAAATATTTTATATTATTTCTTACATCCTCTCTGGATTCTAGAGAGTTATAATAAATATAAATTCAGTAGAAAAACTGAAGGAATTTATAAAGAAACTAACGTAGTTAGAATCTCTAAACCTTTTGGCCGCCGAGGTTCTAGAGTTTATTATTTCAAGCGGCGAAGGAGTCTGAAATGATTAAATACTTTTATAAACTCTCTAGGGCTACTGACCCTAAACGTAGAACTTTTACTAACAGAATTACTAGGACTCAGTTTAAGAAACTGTTTGATAGTACTCCTCGCAGTAGATCTGTTTGGAAACATGGAACCAAGAGAGCTATATCTGGTTTCAGATGTGTTAGAACTCCGAACAGAGTTTAATAATATTTAAAAGATTTAGAAGGTCTCTTACGTAGTGAGAGACCTTCATAAATCTAAAAGCCGACCGATGTGGAGAGCGATTATGTTAGTAGAAAGAACTTCCGTTATTTCAGGACAAGTTAATATGATGTCTTTACCGATCACAGTAGATCAGTTAGAGAATTATTATCTGAAAGGTATGCTGCTTCAGGATGCTTTTCCAAATCTATTGCCAAGCCAAAGAGAGTTTATTAAAACTGGTATCACTTCTAAAGAGTGGGACAATCTATACGGAGAAGAATGATGAAAGCATATATTAAAGTTAAGAATGTTTATGGTGAGGATAAAATCTATCCAGACTGTGATGTTTCTAGGTCACTTGTAAATCTTATGAATACTAAAACTATTCCGATTGATAAAGTCTATTGGATTAGACAGTTAGGTATTGAGTTAGAGCAACGACCTGTTGAGTTGAAAGATTTATTATAATTTATTTAAAAGATTTAGAAGGTCTTTTACGTAGTGAAAGACCTTCCTAAATCTAAAAGGGGCCGACCATGACCAGAGATGAGGCGAAACGCTGTGTCACTCTTACATTTCTATATCATTTTATTTACGACAAAGATAAACAAGACATGATCCCTTTGGGTGGACAGTTAAATGATGCTGTCTGTGACATACAAGATAGACTAGATACTTTGTTAGATAAAATTTACACCGACTTCAACGAATCTCAAGAAGGTTTGAGATATACATATGAAGAAAATATAACTGGACTACTTACAGGAGCCAACCATGATTGAAGAACTATCAATGCACAGAATCACAGATGTAAAAGTTAAAGTCCCAAATGAAGATTATAACTGGCTAGAACTTGAGATTACAAATAGTAAAGCTCAGACATTTGAACTCACTTTGTTTCTGCGGCAAAGCCATGAAGAAAATATTGATATGTATCAATTCCTTGCCGGTCTTAGAGACTCTGTAGAACAAGCAATCAGGGACACTTTAGATGTCAAAAACAAATCCAATGATTAAACTTAAAAACATTTCAGCAACGCCGAGGTTCTCTAGAACTTCGGCAATGCCGGGACTTAGTTGGTCGCTTGAAGCTAGGACTACTTGTCCCGGATCTTTAAATACTGATGGTGAGTTAGTAGATGCTTGCTCTACTTGCTATGCCGCCAAGGGTTTTTACAGAATGCCTACTGTAAAAGCTGTCCGAGATCATAACAAAGAAGATTGGAAACATGATGATTGGATAGATGTTATGGTTCAGGAGATTGATAATGTTAGATACTTCAGGTGGTTTGATAGCGGTGACTGCTATCATATTGATTTAGCTAAGAAAATACTGGAGGTTATGAAGCTTACTCCACATACTAATCACTGGTTTCCAACTAGACAACATAAGTTCAAGAAGTTTTTACCTGTTCTCAAAGAGATGCAGAGTTTAGATAATGTTGTAGTTCGTTGGTCATCTGATGGTATCAATGGCGAAATTATTGAAGGTGATTGTACTTCTACAATAGTTCAGGATTGGAGCCAAGCTCCTGTCAATGTTAAGAAGTGTACCAAGCCGGACAACGATGGTAAATGTGGTAGCTGCCGGAGTTGTTGGGATAAATCAACTAAAACTGTTGCCTATCTGTGGCACTAAGGAGTGACAATGTATGACTAATTCGTTTGATAAAAATAAATATATAGACCAACTCCATAAAGATATGGATAATTACTTTAAGAAAGGTGGTGAAGTTACTAAACTTCCGATGTCCCCTGAAGTTGTGAAGATGAGAAAAGATATTAATAAAAAATATTTTAATAAGTTTTAAAAGGTCTTTTACGTAGTGAAAGACCTTTATAAAACCTTACAAGGAGCCGACCATGACAGACCGCAGAACTGAAGCAGAAGAATTTATGACTGAATTATTGGAGAGTGTTGAAGACGCTAGGATTGCTCTAGCTAAAGCATTAGATAAGCACAATGTAGATATGAGGATAGGGTTGATTGCTCTATCTACTTTGCATCATCAAGTTCATCAAGATTTAGATGAAGATGATGAGGAGTTTGTACAGAAGGTTACTGAAGTTTGCATTGAATCTGTTGATGAAGCAGCACAGCGACCCCGACCTGATGAGGCAGTACACTAATGTTTAAAATACATATAGAGCCAGTGATGGATGAGTTTCAGGGTACACCTTTTGTGTACTATGAAGTCAGTTCCAGTTTTTCTGATGAAGTTATCATCACTAATGATTGGAACAGAGCTAATGAAATAGCAGATGAAATTGCAGAGGAGCATATGAAATGAAAACAATAATTCACGTTAATCAGCACAACATCAGGGCTAATGCTAAAGGAGCTAACAAGCCTGTACTAACTGTAAAGACTTACAAATCAAACACTTACTGTAATCGTGTTAAGTTTGTAGATGGAGAGCTTAAGTACTCACCTGACAAACCATTGTCATGCGGTGCTAAAGTTTGGATAGAAACTCAACAACCTGTAGAAATCTTAGACTAAGGAGCAATAACTATGGAAAATGTAATTAACCTTTATAGCAACAATCTTTCTTACCTGCCTTACGGCGATGCAGATTTTGATATCGCCATGAAGCCTTTATACTTTAACTTTAGGGAGTCACCTGTTGATCCCGTACAGTCTTCAAGAGTAAATAAACTTGCTGTTGTTCGTACTGATACTAATCAGTGTCTTGGTGTTGTTGGCCCTAGATATAAGGCTGTCAACCACAGAGAGATGATTGATAATCAGCGAGCTATTATTGCTCGCAGTGGTTTGAATACTGATGGAATTATAGAGAAGATTGTTACTGATCGTAACGGTGCTAGGTGTTATGTAAAACACACTCTGCCTAATCAGGCTCTACAAACTCCTGACGGTGATACTGCTGCTTTAAGTTTTCTTGGAGTTAATAGCTTTGATGGTCTGTTTAGTTTTATGTTGTCAGCAGGAGCCAGACAGTCAGCCTGTATGAATGGTCAGATATTTACAGAGGGTAGCTCTACGATATATAAATCTAGACATACTCGGCAGCTAGATATCCATCAAGGAGCGCAGATTGTTGGTAGAGGTTTAGAGATCATGATGCAACAAAATGAACTCTGGAAGATCTGGTATCAGACTGTCCCATCTCAACAGCTTATTGAAGCTATCTTCAGTGCTGCGGCAGGGATTGACCTGAGTGATGAGAATGCTTCTAAGAACAGAAACTATCTGTATCTGTGGCGAGTGTTTACAGAAACTTACTCTCGCCGACAGGGTAACAATCTTTGGGCAGTGTATAATGCTCTGACTGACTGGGCTACTCATGCTCCGTCTATGAAGAAGACATCATCCCCTGTTGTAACCTTACAGAACCGTAGAGCTAACAAGGTTTCTAAGGTTATCTCTAATGACTATTACTTTCGACAGGCTGCATAATGGTAAAAGAAAGTACACTGCAAGATCTAATTGCTCTCAGGGATGCCCTTATTGGGTGTCCCTTTGAGTGTACTGAAGACATAAAGTTTTTTACTTATCTAGATGAAGTAATTTATTATATTGAGGAGCGACAGCAAGATGGAAAGACAGAAGTTTTATCACGAGATAGATGATTGGGTAGCCTATAACTTTGTAAAGATCAACGCACCACTCCCTTCACGATCTTTCATAGGCAGTTTTATTCAGTTGGTTGAAGATGAGTTAGCAGGCTATGCAAAGAGTGATAGAGAAAAACTCATGCCTTGGGAGCAGGTTGGTGGAAAAGAAGA
>Ga0208767_1000151_pt1 | contig 49983 bp, 69 predicted proteins | sample VirMetDEL_Mar_21_FD_184514 | JGI IMG/M metagenome (GOLD analysis project Ga0208767, IMG submission 184514) | Aqueous microbial communities from the Delaware River and Bay under freshwater to marine salinity gradient to study organic matter... | ecosystem: Environmental > Aquatic > Marine >...
TGTACTGCCTTCTGGTATCATGTTTGGATTTGATTTCCATTTCTCAAGAGCTTCACTTCCGATAGCACCCATATATGGTGGTGGAGTGCCTGCCATAACTAAACTGTCAAAAACACGTGGATCTGTCGCTAACAATGAAATTGAGGCAACTTTAAGGCCGCTTGCATATAATTGGCGGGAAAGCTTCAAAAGCTGACACAGCTCATCGTCCACAACTACGCCTGTAGCGAGACCAAGTATGTTGGTTTGAATTGCACCTGACGTTGCTACCTTACAAATGTCAGAATTGTTTACAACAACACTTGGAGCATTTGCCGTAGGTACAGATTTATCCGTAACCACGGTGCTAGACACAGTATTTGTGTCTGCACCGTTCGCACTAGTTATTGCACTAACAACTAATATAAAAGTTAAAACTACAAAAAGTGTTTTCACTAATAAGTTGTATAAATTTTTAACAATTCTAAAACTATAGTAGCTGTATCATCATTTGTTACTGAAAGAAATTTAATATCTAATCCTCCAGTTGCTCCACCTGTTCCAGGTGTTAAAGGATTTGTTAATCCTCCAATAGCACTAAAATCTTTTGAATCAGCATAATTACAAGTTATAGCTTGTGAATTAGAAGTTGCTTTCCATTCCACTAAAAGTGGTTTGGTAACAGCAGTGTTATTAACACTCCACCATAATTTATTAATAGTAAGGTTGGTACAAACATCACCACTGTTAGCAGTGGCTCCTGTAGCAAATCCTTTAGAATTATTCAAATTAGCCGGCACAATTGTAAAAGTTTCAGCTGTAGTAGCAGCTATCTTAAAATTTATTGTGAAAATAGCTTTTCTAGTTCCGTCAAATTGTTTTGTGACTACTTGCGTCATATTTTTCTCCTGTTAAGGGTGAGGTCATTACACCTCACCCAGAGTTTATTTATGCTAAGTTATTGTTTTGAACATAAAGTATAGTTACTGTAGCAACACCTGTTGTGCCATTACCAGTGCCTGCTGTGTAAGTTGCAGTCACACTCACATCACTTGTACCAACATCATTAGCCGCTGAAGTTGTACCTCCAGTGTGTGTTACACCTAATGCTTTAACGTTTGTGTCTGACATAAAAGCGTTTGGATCGGCTACTGTGCCGATTTGCACTACGCCAGTACCACCGTCATTAGATACAGTTGTAACATTCAAAATAGCATCTACTATTTGTGAATTTGCCGGTATGATACCAATTGTTGTTGTATTTGTAGCACCAATAATATCAATTACTGCTGATTGAGACATTAATACAAACCCTGTATTAACACTTGCTCCTTCTCTTACAGTTCCAGCTTTTACTGGTCCCGAAAATGTAGTTGTACCCATGTCAACCTCCTTATAGTTGTCTTGTTAAGTCTTGAGTATATTGTATTTTAAAACAAAAAAGGCGCTCTTACAAGCGCCTTTTTCACCTAAGAAAGATTAGTTAAATTTTAAGAACCTTGAGATGCATAAACACATCTAGGATCAGAGAAACCAAAGCTATATCTTTCACGAGCTTTGTATCTCATATTTCCAGTGTCAAAATCACCTTCCATAGCAGTTGTAATTGGTGTTCTTACAAAATGCTTGAAGCCGTTTGGACAATCGGTTTTAATAAAGAATGCATCAGTATCAGTTAAATAATGATTTACACTGTATCCTTGAGGAATATATCCTGATTGATTGAATACGTTGATATCATTATCAGCTGTACCTACTCTACCACTTGAATTCATTAATCTATCAGCTACAAATTGTAAAGCTGAAGGAATAATCATTTTCATTGGTTTCAATGCAATTTTCAAACCTCTTTCATCAATAAAAGCGGCAACATCAATAACTGCTTGTTCAAGAGAAGTCTCGTTCAAGTCAGCATCTGTAGCACTTCTATTAGAGAAGTTTCCACCTGTTAAAGTTGGGTGAGCAGTAGAAGCTAAAGAAACTCCGTCTCCACCAAAATCAGCAGCGTTTGCAGAAAATGCATTGTTAAGAATATTAGCACCCTTAACTTGTTTAGTATTAGCCATCGAACGAGCTAGAGCTTTTGTATATCTAGCACTGACTCTGTCGTAAAGGTTATCCTCTACAGCTTCTTCAGTGATAGCAAAAGCAAGAGCAATAGTTTCGTTAGTGTATCTCGCAGTGAAAGATTCTTGTGCAGTATCATAATTGATTGCCGCACCTTCGTTTTTCACAGGAGCACCAGCGAACCCACCTAACATTACTTCTTCTTCAAAAGCTCTGTCTGAACTTTCTTGGTCGAAGATTTCTGCTGCTTCGTTCTCATAGCGTTTGTATTCTAAGCCAAAGAGAGCATTTAAACCCGGCTCTAATTCTTTGGCTAACTGGGATCTAGAAATAGCCATATATTATATCCCCGCTAAGTTAGTGTAAGCATGATCGTTAATTCTAACAACCAAGTCTACGTTTGTTTCACCAGCAGTATTGTTAGGAGCTTGAACTATTCCTATAACTCTTAACTGCTCATCAGCAGCTCCAAGTCCAGAAAAGTCAAGTTCCATAGAACTCATACCGTTAGTCGTGTTACCATTTGCGTTACCTACCATAGGTGCATTGGCTCCTACCGATGTTTGATCGGCAGCACCGTCCGCTTGAACGATGAATAGTTGATCTGGATCATCATAAACTTTAATTTCCGCAGCTACTGTACCTTGTGTTACAGTTCCCGCTGGCCAATAGTTCTTCCAAATTGGTTTCCCTGTTGAATCAGTGTAGTTTACACCACCACAAACTCCTACAATTTTTGCAGAGTTTGATTTAGCGTCTACTGCTATTTCAATAGTTCCATCAGCTTTTAGTTGAACGGCTGTACCATTAAAGATGTTTGATGCGTAACCAGAAGCAACTTTATAAGTAGAGAAACCAGCTGTTTCATACTTGTTACCAAGCATTTTAACAGGAACTAGTCCTCTAGGCGCATCTACATTTGCCATAATTTACTCCTTTTCTAGAAGCATCACAATCCCGACCAATTCAGAATTACTGATTGCCTCCAAATGTTACTTTTGAGCTCCTATTACTTGACATAGGCATGCTCGGGTGCTCGTCTTTTAGAACCTCATTGTCTATAGCTTCTTGTACTTCTTTAGACTTTTTCTGGAAATATTCATTTCTAGATTTAGCCATTTCAAGAGGAATTTTAGCTAATAGCAAACCTCCAACTCCTATGGTGCCCTTGTACTTACCTTCTGACATAGCAGGATATTTCATTTTATCTTCTGCTGAAAGTTCATCTTCTCGAACCAGTTCATACCCTTCTCTCAATCTTGATGTAATATTTTTATCATCAGGTTGACCTTGAAGAGACTCCCTAATCCAACGATATTTGAACCCTTCCGGTGGTGCAGGTGCATCTAGTTGTCTCGGTGGGGACCAGACCGTTTTACGAGCTTGTAAGTCCCTAGTTTCAGCGTGTCGAGTAGTTTTTTTTAGTTTTACGTTATCCATATTTTACTCCTTCACGAATTTTGCGTATTCATCTAATGGCACACCTAGCTTTTTAGCTATGGCTACTTGTGATGGTGTGAGTTTCACAGTACGGCGCCCAGTTTTACCTCCAGTTCGAGCATTTGTAGTGCCAGCAACAGTCTGAGCGACTCTATTACTAACTGCACTCGATCTGGAATTCGTTGTTCCTACTTTATCAGGAAAATAGGTTGAAAGTCTATTATTAATTTCAGTGTAGTATTCATCTGATTCAGGATTAACTCCTTCATTTACTAAATTAGTATGAATGCCCCATGTAGCAAATGTCATTACTTCATCTTTACCATCTCCTTGACCGAACCATGGATTGTCTTTAGCCCATGCTTGAGCTTTTGCACTTGGTTGAGATCTTGGTTGAGTAGGAGGTTTAACCTGCTGTGTAAACTCAGTTGGAGCTTGTTCAGGAACCTTTGTTTCAGATTCAGTAGACTTTGCTTTATTTTTTAAAGCTAATACTCTTTGTTTTTGAACAGAATTATCAGATAAAGCTGCTTGTATTTCTGCAACTTTTTCAAAATCTTGATTTTGATGAGCTGATGCTAAATCTCTTTTAAGATTTACTTCTGTAACATCTACTTTTTGAGCAACTTCTTCAATATAGCTATCGTCTAATGAACTTACTTTTTTTTCTAATTCATCATTTCTTTTTTTAGCGTTTTCTGCAAATTGTAAAGCGGCTTCTTTTTGACGTTCTTCTTCACGCCATTTTTTTGTTAAATCATTTATTCTTTTTTTAACTCCAGAAGAATATTCTTCATGTTCAGAATTTTCTTGTGTATTTGTTTCTACAGGAGTTTCTTGTGTTGCTTCATCAACAACGTCTTTTAATTCTATATCTATTGATTCTCCTGTATCTTCAATAGGTATTGTTTTTTCTTCACTTAGTGCTGGTTGTGCTTCTGGCATGACTATCTCCTCATGTTAGTTTGTTAGCGGTGATAAAACGTATTCAGGATCTTTAACAACTGCCATAACTTCGTCGTCATTAAGTAATCTGAGTTCTCCACCGTCGATTTTAATTCTTGCTCCGGCATATCTACCGAAGAGTATCCAATCTTTCTCTTTACACCAAGGACCTGTAGGAAACTTTCCATCATCCTTATAGCATAAATCACCCATCTTCATTACCAATCCTACATTGGTTGACCATTGGCTTTCTTCAACAGTTTTATCTGTTAAAATAATTCCACCTTTACTTTTATCTTTTAATTTAAAAGGCATTACCAATAATCTCCAACCACTGGGATTAGGTAGCTTTGAATGTTCGGGTTTTTTCTCTTTTTCTTTTATCTCTTTATTTTTTTTCTCTAAGGCAAAAACTTTTGTAGGTATTACATTAGTTTTAGTCATCATCTAGCTCCTGTTTTTTTAGCAGGTTCGTGAGTTCCTGATTTATTTTGTTCCAAGCGTGAAGTTGTCCTAACACATACTTATATGTGGTAAGTTCCTTTACATCTCCTGTTATAACTTGAGTTAGTTGGTCTTGTCTAGTGTTTATTTCTTTTCTTAATCTTTCAACTAAGACAATTACTTGATCAGGCAATTTGACTCCTTTTGTATTTTTTCATAACGGTATTGTTACTCAATCCTCCATTTTTAAATCGAGGAAAATTATCAGAAACAGGAATAGGTTTAATTTTTCCTGGTTTAATCTTTAATCCTTTAGGATCAGGGCCTCTTAGTGGAGGAGGACCAAATCTTTTCCCTGGTAATTTCATATTTCAACTGTAGCCATTAAATCACTTAAGGCTTTTGCTCTATTAGGGGTTTGTTTATTCCAACGACTGTCAAGCATCTCAATGCTTGCATTTTTAAATTGTTTCATTTTAACAAAGTCAAAAGTTTTTTTAAATTTAGAGACCCCTCCAGGGCCAAGTTGAAATATCATTTCGGTATATATATCTTTTAATAATTCAGGTGGATCATAACTTAAATCACACATAAACATGTTTTCGCACAATAGTTGTGCATGTTCTAAATCTTGGTGAAATAGTTTTTCTAATTCTTCTCTAGAATATTCTACTCCTTCTTCAAAATGATCATGCTCAGTTACCTTATGGCCAAAACCAATAGTAGCAAACCCGAGAGTATCTTTATAAATAGTATTAACGAAACCTTCGTGTTCCATTACTCTTTCAGCTAGTGTACTCATATTAACAATTCCATTTCCTTAGTGATTTATTAATCCTAGAATTAGGATCTTTTGCTGTTTTAGAACTAGTTCTTCTTTTTTTCATACCTTCCATCCTTGCACAGAATGACTTACGTCTCTTAGCAGCTTTTGAACCTTTTTTCAACTTTGATGGTTTTGTTGTAACTGCTGTTTTTAATTTAGAACCAGGATTAGCTTTTCTATAAGAAGCTACACCTTTTTTATTTAGTCCTCCTGACTCACTTTTGCCTTCTTTTCGTTGCCAAGCAGGACTAGCCATATGTAGTTTCTTTTCTTCTATCCTCCATTACCATTCCGCATCCATTAGCTACTCCTTTTGGATTTTTAGAACTTTTTCTAACTTGAGATAAATTTTTACCGTCTTTAGCTTGTATTTTATTACCGTGTTTTTTAGCAAAACTTTTAGCCACTTCAGGCTCATTAGCATATAAATATGCTCGTTGCTTTGCTGACTTAAAAGGCATTATGGTGTTTTAGCTGTTTTTGCTGCTCTTGTAAAATTTGCTGATGTAGGGGCACCTTTAGCTCCAGGTTTTCTCATTGATTCTCCTGAACCTGCTTTTATTCTTGCTCTTTTAGCATGAATGTTTGCGTATAAACCATCTTTAGCTTTTATAACTTTACCATTTTTAAAACCTATTTTTTTAGCCACTTCAGGATTACTTTTTTTTAAAGCTTTCATTCCTGCGTTCATTTTTTTCTTTTTTATCATTTTACTTTCCTTTTTTAATTAAACCCATTGCACCTTTTCCAGCCTTAATACCAAAGCTTGCTGAGCAGGCTATGTATAATAAATGTTTATAATAATCCGGAAGTGACTGCAATGCGACAAACCCCGCTTCTATATGCTGTGTCATTCCAGGAAAAAATACGAGCGTCGCAGGAGCCAAAAGACAAATTAAAATTAGCTCATCTTTCCACGAGCCTTTCATTTGGTCAACGGCTGTTGTTTCCCATTTTACTTTTCCAGCAATTTGATCTTGTTTTAATTTAGTAGCCGCTTTAACTTCTGTTACTTTTAATTCTGCTTTTGCCTTTTTAGTTTCGACGAAGCCACGGACCGTATCCGCAGCAACGCCGAGTAAAGGTTTTGCTAAGAGTTGCCAGACCATAGTCTAGGCAGCTCCACCTGTCATCCAACTGATGACCCAAAGAACTATTATAGCTACGATAGCAGCTTTTATCCAGTCCTTCATTTTCCATTCTGACCATTCTTTGACATGGTCCCATAGATCTTTTATTAAATTCATATAACCTCCTTAGTTAATGAATAGTTAAATCGAAGTCCGCTTCGAATTCAACAGTATTTTCTAGCTCATGTTCACAATTATTGCAATCACAACTAGAACAACTGCCTCCGTTGGTATGATGACAAGAATGTCCACAATGTTCGCACAAATTATCCAAAAAACTTAATACCTTTGGTTGCTGCCCCTACTCCACGCATAGTTTGAGTTGGTTTTTTAACATTTGTATCTGCATCTATACCATCTACTGAAGGTCCGGGTTTAACTTTAAACTCACCACCATCTCCGTAGCTCATTTTAGGCATTCCACCGCCCATGTAGCCCATTCCGCCCATTTGCATCATGCCACCACCCATATACTTCTTTTTTTTCTTATTTTTTTTCATATTTTCCTTAATGTAACGTTGGTTTTATCAAATTAATTTGAAAAACATCCTGAAGTTGATTTTCAAAAACAGTTTCTGCTATTGGTCCCTCTAAAGCATGATCTATATAGATTGCTTTAACAACTGATAACATAGCTGCCGCCATAATTAACTTATCTTCACTTGTTTTTGCGTATTGCTCTACATGTGATGCAAAATCATTTATGCCTCGACTTAATTTATCATCATTTTCAGAATATGACATTAATTTTTTCTCATTTTTGCTAATTGCTGCTGATTTTGTATTCTCATTTCTGCTATACCTAAGTTTTGATCAAGTTTTGCTTGATCTATTTGTGCTTTTTGCGCTAATTTAGCTGTATCGAGAACACTTCTACCTTCATCGTACTGTGCTTTTCTCATAGCATCTTGTTCTTTTATATCTAATTCACGATTTTTAAGTTCTACAAGAGGGTCTTGACCACTTCCTTCTAAATATTCTTGTTCTTCTGCTACAATTTCTTCAGTTATCTGTGCTTCCATTTCTGCAATTTGTGATTCTAGCATAACTGTTAATTGTTTTTGAACTTCAGGAGGCATTTGATCTCCATATTGTTGTGCAACTTTTTCTAACATTTCTTTGTTTTGTTCCATAACCATTTGTCTTGCTAAAAATCCTATGTGTTGAGAAATATGTGCTTGAAGAGAAGCCATTGCAAGCATGCTTGAACGAACTAAACTAGATGACATAAATGCCCTATGTGCTTTTATATGAGCAGAATGATTTTGCTCTGGATATGCTTGTAACTCTTGGGCTTTTAAAGCATCAGAATTTTCTATAGCTGGATCTTTAGGAGCAGGTTTAGGAGGTGGTTTTAATATTGCTTGAATATTTTGAACTCCTAATGCTTGATACATTCTTCTGTAGGCTTCATATATATTATGTATTTGAGGATTAGTTTGTGATAATTGTAATTGTGCTTGAGCTAACTCAATACGTTGAGACATAGAAAATATACTTGGATCACTTACTGGAATAATATCTACTCTTTCATCAAAATCTTGTTGTTTAATCATTTTATTTCCACCCACTACATTGTAAGGATACTCAGGTGGTAAGTACGTTTGAAATACTTTTGCTAATAATTTAAATTCTATTCTTTGAGCATAATGCATTCTTTTATGTATAGCGCTCATAACCTTAGTGCCTTGCTCAATCATAGCCATTGTAGTTCCTACAGGATTAGCTTGATTAGAATCTCCTACTTTAGCATCAGCTACAGCAGCAAATCTTTTTCCTGCATCTACACAAAAACCAAGTAACATAAATAATGTTTGACTAGGTTCTTTGTAAGGTAATGGAAGTAGTCCGGCTCGTAAATCACCAGATGGTGCATCTACATCCCTGAATTCTCCTGGTTGGATGGGGTTATCATCGTCTGCAACTCGCAACCCTCTCGCTTTAAATCCTGCAGGGAGATTGGACAACGTACCAGCATCAATGAGTTGACGGAGAGCGGACGTAGCTGTCCTGGAGAGACCCCCGAGCATGTGGATAAGACCAAAGCCATAAAAGCCAAGACCAGGCAAGAACTTATAATGTACAAAATATTGAATTTTTTTTCTAAGCGGATCATTTTCTTTGTAGTTTCTATATATTGATAATACTTTTCCAGATCCTTCGTCTATAGTAATAATATATGGAACTCTTATACCGGTTGCTGCTCCTGTTGTAACGTCTCTATCTTCAAACCCTGGTATGTTTAAATCACAATGTATTTCAAATAATGTGTATTCATTATCATCTTCTTCTCCATAAGTAGTAGAACTTACTCCAGATACATTTTGATATTCTTCTTGAATTGCATTTGTTCCTGTTAATGATGGTCTAATTTCTACATCTCTGTAAAAACCAGATACTTGATTTTTTCTAACGTCATTATATGTTTGTTTTACAATATGTGTAATTCTTGGAGATGATGCTAAATCTGTTGCATAAAAAGGAACAATTAAATCTTCACATGGAATAAAAGAAGCTTTAGCTCTTTGTTCTTGACCATCAAAATAAACTTTTTTAAATGCCGATCCTGCTAATCCTAAATTAAATAATAATTGATCCATTTCAGGATCATATTCTTCCATAACATTTGTGATTTGATAATTCATAAAATCTTTAACTCTTTGAGCTTGATCTTCTGAATCAATTGTATGGTCTCCTACAATGTTACATTTTACAGGACCTCCTGGAGGTAGTAACTCTTTATAGGCTTGTGCTTGAAACTGTGTCGCTGATTCAGCGAGTAATGGATGAGTAACTCCACTAGCTCCTTGAAAAGGTCTAGCTCGTTCTTCATATTTAAATCCTAATAGTTTTATTCCGTCGACATATGATCTTTCCCAATCTTGTCTAGAGGATTTATCCATTTCATAATCTCCTCTAAGATTATCTGATATTTTTTCTGATTCATCATCAGATATAAATTCTGCTAAATTAGCTCCAAATGGTATTTCTTCTGATTCAGGTTGTTCTTCTACAAATCCTTCTTCTTCTATTTGTATTTCTATATCAGGAGATCCTTCTTCATTAACAGGTAATATACCTGCCATTTTATCAACTTCTATTTCTTCTGATGTTGTATTGGGTAATGCTTTATCTATGGCCACTAAACTGCTACTCCTAATATGTCTACTTCAGCTAATGCTGAATATTTGTTAATGTTGGTTTTACCACCTTCTTTATACTCTCTGAAACCCAATTTTGCTAGAAGTTTTCTTTCAAAGCCTTTGAGTTGTCTAAGGTCTATAACAATTCCAGGTTTTATTGCAGCCTTGTTACCAGGTATATTACCATAAGAAAAAGGTTTGAGAGGATTATCTTTATCTAAACCTTTTTTGTAAAAGTTGGGGTCATCTAATTTAAAATCTTGTTTAACATTATTTATTTTATAATTAAAATCTCGGTGTGTTTTAGAATTTTTAGGCCATGAAATCCACATATCAACATCATCTCCCGATTTAACAGAAAAAGGTTGTGAATTAATTCCTAAACTTTCTAATCTTTTTGTATAATCTTCTAGTAATGAATTAGCTGCTCGTAAAGAATTCTTACGATATATATTATTAAAAGCTGATGCTAAATTAATTCCACTTCCTTGTTCATATCCCATAACAGCTTCTGGTAAAGGAATAGCAACAAAATCTTTTCCTCCTTGTATAGCAAGTTCAATTTCTCTTTTTAGTATTTCTTTAATCATATCTTCTTGTTGTCTAAAAGGTATGTCAGGCATTCCTGTTTCTTGAGTAGGAGTTCCTGAAAATTCTGAGTTAATTCTATCTTCTTCTTTTTTAATTTTAGCAAAAGCTTTATTGCCTTGTTGTTGCATAAAGTTTTCCATGTTTCCAAAGTCAGATAATATTTTTTCTTTTACTTGTAATAAGTTTGGATCGTTATCTGGAACACTATTTACTCGTTGCATCAAAGCCTGTTGATTCTGAGGTAGATTGTAATCAGTAGCATCATCTACATCGGACTTAATTAATAACTTTTTAAGTTCGCTATTAAATATTCTATTTTGTTGTGATTTTAGAGTGTTTAATTGTGTTGTTAATGCAGCTGCCTGTTCTCCAGACACTTCTGCTTTAAATACAGGTCGATCACTTTTTGCTATTTGTTTTAAAACATCAAATTGCATCTCATCAAGAAAGGTTCCAGTCTGTCCATCTAAAGTTGTTCTGTCGGTTTTTCTTACATGAGCTAACTCATTTTTTTGACCCATATGAGAACTTGTTACATCGTTAGTATCTTTTTGTCCTTTTAATGGATTGTAAGTGTAGACATCTGTTTTATGTGTTTTTTGTGCAGCATCACCTGGTAATGTAATAGTAGCGTGATTGTTTGTAGTTCCATAGTCTCTTCTTAAATTTTTTAAATTAGTTAAGAAAGTACGAACACCAGCTCCTGTTTGTGTTTTAGGTAATATATCTTGTGCTGCTTGAAAAACATTTAATGCAAAATTATCTGCGTTAACGTTGTTCATCATTGGAGTCCATGCATTTCCTCCTGTATCTTTTTCTACTCTTTTAACAATGTTAGCTAAAGTAAGATCAATCTTATCATTAAGTAAAGCGTCTTGTGCATCACTTAATCTTCCTCCATTGTTTTCTAAAACTTTTAAATAATAATTACCAAAACGATTTGTTGTTTCTAAAATAAAACTTTGTGTAGCTTTAGGAAGAGATCCTCGATACATACTAGCACTTCCCATCCAACTAGAACTACTATTAACATTTAAAAAATCATTGTATTGATTTCTAATAGTGTCAAACTCAGGGATAAGATCAAGTTCAGATGTATTACCCATACGAATAGGTTTTGTATTTATCTGTGTTCCTTTTTCTGCACGCAATTTAACTAATTGTTCTGTTGTTAGTTTGTTATTTTTATTAACAAACAAGGTGTAACCAAATCCACCTTTATCTAATTCTTTTGTATGACCTCTATTTTTTAATTCACCAATCCATTGTGCTCCTGTTTTACTTTCTGTAGGTGCATAGTTCTCTACTATATCTTCAAACATTAAAGAGTAACGAGAAAAGTCTCCTGTTTTTTCTGCTTGGATGCGTGGATTTTTTTCAATAATAGGAAGATTATCTACAGGAGTAGTGCTTTCTGGATAATTTTTATTTAAATATAAATTTGCATCTTTTTTTGTTTTAAAAACTTTAACACTTCCATCAGGTTCTTGTATTTTCCAAGGATAAGATAATTTACTTTGTTTGGATTTGTAATCTGTTTTACCTTTCCATTTGCCTGCATTAATTTGTTTCATTACATCAGTAGCTTCATTAATAGAATTAAACGAACCTATTAATTCTTCTCCATCATACAACTCTAGTTTTTTAGTATTAGGATTAAGACGAGAAGTAAAACCAAGACCAACCTGTTTAGGTTTACCCAGTGGCTGTACAATAACTGTTTCCACAGATTCTGCTGTAGTAACTGGAGCAGGTTTTTCTGTTTTCTTTAAATCATCTTTTACTTTTTTAACATTGTTTATAGCTTTAATTTTACCGGCGTTTGACACCGGTCCGCCCGCTACAGGCATTGCTAACATCGTATTTAATTCTGCTTGTAATTTATTTGCTTTATCTTCCTCAACTCCAAACACACCTTCCGCCGTATCTGCTGCAAATGCGCCAGGGAGCCTGAATGCGGTATCAAGAATATCAAATGCTTTTTCTCCGTAAGGTGCGATTGTATTCCAAATCCCTCTTGATAGAGGGTCAAGATTTTTTAAGATAGGTAAATTTTCTGCTGCGTATTCATTACCAAATCCTGAACTAACACCAGTCAGCATTTTACCATTCCATAATGTACCAAGAGTCCTGAGAGATCCTACTTTATCCCCGACCCCCTCTTCAATAAATCCTTGAATTGCTTCTACTGAATTAGTAGGATTACCTTCAGCAAACTTACCACCTTCTTGGAAAGGAGATATCAATGTATCTTTTGTTACCGAAGGATCTAATAAATAATTTAATAATTCTTTCATGTCCGCTTTAGTTTCTAAATTTTTACCTAAAGTTAAATTAAATGTATTTTTGTTTTTTCCAGATAAAGCTATAGCTTTTGGATTATATATTGAATAAGAACTTTGGGCTTTTACATTTTTTAAACCGTCATCAATTTTATTTAATATATTTGTTATTGAATCCGCATTTTTAGATTTGTTTCCTATTTCTAAAAACTCAGTAAATTGTCTAGGACTTGTAGAAACTCCTTCACCCAGATTCATTGTCATATTATCAAAAGGATCGACTCTTCTTGTAGCTGTTTTATATCCTTGAGTAGTAAGAGGCCTGTTTGCATATGACAGAGGTTTTCCAGTCATAACATTTTCTGCTAGGTCATCAAAAAATACTTGTACTTTTCTATTAACAAAACTTGGTGACAAATATAAATATTCAGGATTACCTGCTTTATCTAATAACTCACTAGCAGGATTCATTCTTGCTGTTTGACTAACAGGAAATTTGTGAGCGAAATCTATAACACCGGATCCTACATCATCTCCATACTTAGTATACACTTCAATTAAATCATCTGCATAACTTTCCAACATATCATCTCTATATTGAAACAAGTCATCCATTTGCTTAGAATATTTTCTTATAGAATCATTAAATGTATCCATTACTTCTTGATGCTTAGGATGTTTTTTGTTTCTAATTATTTCGTCTAATTTTGCAGACCCTCCATGTTTGTTAACTAATCCTTTATAAGTAAATTGATAAACTTTAGCTGCTCCCGAAGGTGTAGTTTTACCAATGCCAGGAAGTTCTGAAACTTTTTTAGAAGTTTGTCTTGTTGTTTTTATTCCTGGAAAAACATTTGGAAAAGTAGTTTTCCAATTTTCTGCTTGTTTAATTTCTTTTGATAAATTTTTTACTAAAGGAGTTTTTTCTTTTTTAATAGCACTAGCTAATGCAGTAGTATCAGCTTTGTAATTAGCTCTTAATCCAATTTCAAAATCAGCTAAGTCATCTATTTCATTAGCCATCTTTAATTGTTCAGGGTTCAGGGTTGATTTATCCATACCTCTGGTATGTGTTACTCCCATCTTAGATAACTGATTTTTTATTCTACTCGCTGCAGAAAGAATTTGTTTAGAAGCATCCTCTCCTAAGGCTCTTAATTGACTTACTCCTAATTCTGCATTTTTGCTAATTCCTCCTCCAGTTAAAATATCAGCACCTTGAATAACGTAACTAATTTTCTTTTTTGGATTAAATATAAAATTACCAAGCTTATTGGTTATGTTCGTAACACTTTTATTAAATTTAGAATTAAGATAACTATCAATCTTAGCATTGCCAGTTTTGTATATATCTTGAGTATTACCAATTTTAGATATTTTTTTATCATTAACATCTGATCTATCGACAGGGGAATCTAAAATACCTGAATCAAATTGTGGTACACCTGATAAATCAACCATTAATAATATCTCTCCTCACCTGCATAATCAGGTATTCGTGGTTCTTCCCAATAATCATCAGGTAATGTAACAAAATTTCCTTGGCGAAAACGTAACACAGCTTGTGTTGTTGAGTCAACATAATCATCGTTGTCACCAAAGGGAAAGGCAGCACATTCCTCAATGACTTCTTGCGCCCACCGCTCATCAGGAACCCATACCTGACCAGCTTCAAATACCGGTGCTACAGCGTTTACTCGTACATGCTTATCATTTCCTTTACTTGGTGTAAAGTTCGTAACTGGAATTCCGATCTGTCTTAGTTCATGGGTCAGGGGCAATCCACTCGCTTTAGCTTCAATAATAATTGTCTCAGGCTCATACTCTTTATACTTAGCCAAGGCCTTACGTTTTAGTTCTGGAAAATCCCATCTACCTTTAACGGCATCAAGTAAAATCAAATACACTTTACCATCAGCTTCTGAGGTAAACACCCCCCACGTTGTAATGGCACTGTAGTCAGCAGTTTCTTTTTTTGAGTACGCCGTATCATAACTTTGTATAATATGTTGAATATTATTAGGAGGAGTTTTAGATTCCCACTTCATCCACCATTCTCTTTTAATAATAGATCCTTCTTCAGAGGTCGGTTGTTGCTGCCACTGTGCTTGCCACTTTTGTTCATTCAATGATGCTTTAACGGAGAGCAATTCATCCTTCTTCCAATATTCAGGCCAACAAGGTTTTCCTGAATTAGGAAAGATTGCAGGGAATTCTATTAGATCCCATTGATCTGCTTTAACTTCTTTTTGAGCTCCTACTAATCTACCTGTCAAATCTTTGGTAGACCATCTTGTCATGACAATAACAATGATACCACCGGGCTGAAGTCTTTGTCGTGGTCCTGAGGTGTACCACTCGTAGGCATTATCAAACGCCGTTTCTGATAAAGCATCTTGCTCGGAATGAGGATCATCAATAATGAGAAGATCTGCACCACGACCGGTGATAGCTCCACCTACCCCTGTTGCGAAATACTCTCCACCTTTATTGGTCTCCCATCTTCCTGCTGCTTTACTATCGGCTGATAGTTCGACATCTTTGAATACTCGTTTGTAATCTTCGTGATCCATCAGGTTTCTTACTTTTCTTCCAAAGCGGAAGGCCAGTTCGCCGGTGTGCGTTGCTTGTATGATCTTGGTTTTTGGTGCATGGCCCATGATCCATGCTGGAAGTAAATAGGATGCAAACTCAGACTTCGTGTGCCTTGGAGGCATGTTCACGATCAAACGTTTCAGTTTCTTATCTTTCAGTTGCTGAAATTTTTCTGCAATTTTTTTATGATGGTATCCTGAAATAAACTCTGGCCATACTGCTTTAACAAAGTCCAAAAAATTTTCTTTTGCTTTAGCAGATGTATCTAATTCTTTTTGTCGAAGCTGTAACTTCAAAATTAGATCTTTAGCTTCTTCAGGACTTGTGGTGTCAAAATCCAAAGACATTCCTAGTATGTACAATTTTTTTTAAAATTTTTCAACCAACTTGTTTTTCTGAAGTTGTGGGGGGAGTCCCTGACTGTGCAAAACAGTGATGCAAGGGGAGGCTATATGATAAGAGGGGGGAACGGGGCAGACTCAGGAGATTTTTCTGGGCGTGGTCGCCAAAAAATTTAACTAACTTTAATAATAGAAAAAGCCCAACGATTGTTGGGCTGTGGGTAAATTGTAATGTGTATTTAATTTATTGGATCGGTGTTGTTGCAACAAACCAAAACCATAATAAGAAAAGAAGCAAGGCACTAGTGAGTAGTGCCTTACATAAATAAATAATATACTTCATTGTTCTCTAGACAATCCGAAGTTAGTTGCTAACTTTGATGCGAGGTCAATACCAAATTGAGTAATGACTTCATTATCTTTATTAGCCAATATGAATTGAAATATCTCTTGATCTAAAAACCCAGCCAGTAATTGCCAGTTAATCTGTTTATTCATATTGTTGACAATAGGCATATCGCTATTGTTGGTACTAATGGGGTTATCCCCATTAGTTGTTATTAAACTATTTAATTGTGTTAGATCGAAGTTAGGCATTAGCTACCTACTTTCAATAGTCTAACTAGTTCACTATCAACATTGTTAGCACTTCCACTAACATTTTTGATACCTACACTTACTGAAGTCTTGTAAGGTATAGTTAGCTTTTTAGAAGTTAATAGTTTTTTAACTTCCGATTGATTAAGTACATCTCTTTGGCTTTGAGATATAGCAAAAGTATCGTTGCCAAATTCAAATACAAAGTTTTTCTTATCACTTACTAACTTATGATTACTAACGATTTCAGTAAATTCACTTCTTAGTTGAGATACTAACTTATCAATACTATTCTTAATGTCTAAAGCAGTTCTGTACTCAACAAGAGTAGCAATAGCTTTGTCATTTAATTTAGATTTTTTAGTCATAATAACCTCTTTCTAAATGGTTAAGTCAATTAATTAATTTAATTGATAACTAACTAAACAACATCTTATAACAAATTGCAACATAATAAATAAATATTTGTGCATAACTTTCAAACCCATTCTATATAGATGACTAACTAATTTAATTGACACGCCACAGGAATGCCGGCCGGCCGGAAAGTTTTACTATAAGGAAAAACCCCCAAAAAGGTTGCCGATCAGCGTATTTCAATTTGCTGCATCAGAGCAGCAGAACCAGGAGCTGCTGCAGCAGTCCTTCCTGGAGCTGGGCTGCAGCGAACCAGGCGATCACTGCGATCCAAAAAATTGGCCAAAACATTAGCTTTTTCTCCATGCGTCATGCTTCCCATCACCTGCAACCATCTGTGCTTCAGGAAACGAATCATATATAATGGCTGTTTTCTGCGGGTTATTTTCAAAAGTTTTACAGACCGGCCGGCCGGAGTTTTTACTATAAGGCATAGATCCACGAACGGCTGAAAACCAGCGTATTTCAATCATGCAGAAGCCTCCAGCATCTGCTGCATCATCGACCAGGCCGCAGCGTCGTTGTTCACCAGAACATGCGCACCGTCTCCCCAATCTAGAAACCAATATTCCAAGCGGTGAATTTCTTTATGTTCGTTAACGTATGCCCTGAGCTCATCCGATGGACCACCCCAACTAAACTGCCAGCGCCAGTAGCCTTCTATCTGATCATTAAATGTATTAGGCTCTACATAGTCAAAGCCAAGCGCTTCATACTCAGGGTCCTTCAGGTCCTCCTGCCTTTCTTTCCATTCTTGTGCGACCCTGTCGGCGCAGGTGGGCTCTCTTCTTAATACTGTTACTGTTTCCATCTTGTTCCTTTCTTTAATGGGGGCGTTTGCAAAACTTCTAAACGGATTCGGTACCCCCACTACATATATAGTTATAACTTATTATAATGTAAAGAAAAAAGATTTAAATCTTTTGGATAAGTTCCCACATGGTATGCCAGTCAGCTGCCCCGGCCCAGCCAGACTTCACTATACAGGATTCAGGAACAAACGGCTGAGAATCAAGGTATTTCAATTACAGGATCCTGACCCCTGGCAGCAGCTGCGGGCTGCACGCTTCAGATGGAACTAAGAATCGGCAGAAACCCTAGGTTATTTACCCCTTGACACCACAGGAATTACGGTCCGGCCGGCCGGTGAATTATACTAATAGTTCGAATTAAACCGTGGGCTGCAACTCAAGGTATTTTAATATCTGATCTCCTGTCCAAGGATCAGGTATCATGTACCCTGAACCCTGGTTCAATAGTTCTAAACCATGAACATGTAGTTCACGACTCATATGTCCTGGGAATACAGCTATACCTCCAGGGCCCTTGGCCCTATTGCGAATTCTTACAAATATATAACTGACGCCACCATGCTTTGTATGAGCATAATGCCAGGCAATTTGCTTTGGAGAAATGATAACTTTTTGTAACTTATTACATTTTAATTCTACCCAAAATTGTATTCCCTTTTTACTGTCTAAACCCTTGAAAACTCCAAACAAATCAGGCACTCCAGGTGATGCCCATGACTCTATTCTAGTCCAATTAACATTCGACATTTTATTTTTAATTTCTTGCCAAAATTTTTTCTCAGGACGCATTATTTATTTCTTTTTGAGTCAAAATTTTATGACAATTTGAACACAAAATATCACATTTTTTTACTTCTTTGACTATGTTATCAAGCTGTGTCCAGCTACTTTTTCTAAAATTTGATACATTTTTAGACTTATATTTTCTATCCCGATGATGAAATTCTAAGGCATAAGGACTCTCATTGTAACCACATTCTTTACAACCTTTGCTTAATTTATAGTTGTTTAGATAATTAGATACTTTGTCATACAAATGCTTTTTGTATAATCTTTTATATTCCTGATTCTTTTTAAAACTACTAGGATCTCTCCAATTCTCTTTGAAGTAACCATCCTTCTTTAATCGTGCAGTTATGTAACCATCAAATAAATATCCATCTTCACGAGATTCTCCACAAATAAATAACTTGTTAGTCTTGGGATTCAATCTCTTCATGAGAGGCATCTATAATTACTTCAGGAAATCTGTTCCTAAGATCTTTGAGCCTATCTGCTACCTCGACCTTACTCATCTTATCAATTGACCCAGTCAATATCTCTTTCCGATCTATATATAATCCTGCAGCTCTCCCTCGTGATACCTCTGCATTCACTGCTGCTGAATAGTTTTTTTCTGCTTCTGCACTCTTACTTAACTCGTCTAATCTTTTCATATGCCTTGTCAAATTAGACATATACTTTTTATGAATCTCTTCTCTTAACAGTGATATATAATTAGCAACCTTTGGAAACTCTTTAGCTGATTGTAATCTACTAGCATATATTCTAGCTGTCTTTTTAGGATAACCAGATAAAATAGCACATTCTGTTGCACTTTTCTCTCCATCATACTTTACCAAAAGTTCTGCAAACTTTCTTTGTTTCGATGTTATGTTTATTTCAGTTAATTGACTCATTTTACAAAGTATAGAATGTTTTTAACAGAAAACACATATAAAGTCCCAAAAAATTCTTTTACGCTGGCTTTATAGGTTACACCAGTTACACCTTGGTTACACCATAGTGTAACCCATTTTTGAAGCTGGATAAGGGTTACAAGAGCGGTTACACCGGTTACACCATTTTCAACATTTTTTCTAAAATAATTTCTAAAAATATTTCTATGCATTCTATACTAAAAAAATTTAGGATCTAACATTAACAATTCTTTGGGAATATACATATGTCGTCTCATAGCATTAAATCCTTTGCGAACCAGTTCTTGCCACACTTCTGACTTAATAATGACATCATTTTTAGGGTTGAGAAAATGCAAAGTTACTCTGCCACATTTGTGACAATGTTTAACTTCTTTGATTGGACTGTTCGGCAGTGAATAAGAGGACATTGTCTCCCTCCAATTGTTTTAGTTTTTGTTGAATTAATTTTTTATCAAAAATCTTATACTTAGCAAGTAAAGAAAGCGCCCTAGTTTTAGACAATCCAGGACGCAATCCTTCAATCATACGATTTAATATGTTTTTTTGGGCTTCGTTTAGGTTCATGACCAATTCCCTCACAGGCCGTTCCTATAAATATATGTTCTAAGCCTAAATTAGAACACAATCTTCGTACTAAACCTTATGCAAACTATACAACATATTATGTAAAATCGCAAGATTACCCTCCGAACTTGTAATTATCAGTTCTCTTACACGGTTCGCAGAATCTCTGTAACACAGAAGATATATCAAATTTTTGATAACATAAATTGCATCTACGTTGACCAATCTTCTCTGATGCAGGCATATATCTCTTTATCTGCCTGTGTTTATATTTAGGTGTATGACCATTTTTAATCCTAATTCTATGTAATCTACCCGCAACCGAGTTCTTACTTTTATTCATTCGTATAGCAATATCTCTTACCCTTACACCTTTTTGATCCAATTCAATAAGTTTTGCATTATCTTCGTCACTCCACATGTTCTCCACGTCCATAAGTCTCTCCTTTTTGTTATTTTGTTTACGAACCACACATCATCGACATCACTGTAGACATATGTAATCACCTTATCTTTCTTAATAGTGTTATAATATATAGTCAAAACGACGGCTCCTCCCCTTTTTTAACATCTACAATAGGTTTACTTTGGATAAACTTTGTAGTTTTTGAATGATTCCGGATCAAGCAGTGGTCCGTAGTAACTACTGATGGAATCTTCAGCGCCCTCTGTCCACGTTTGGTGGTAATACTGAGTTTCATCGAGTTCCCCTTGTGAGTTACAAACCTTACACTGCTCAATGGATTGTTCCGCCTCGAATCTAAGCTTATGATACCCATTACCCTTGCACTCGTGACATATTATTGCCATTTTCTTTCTCCCATTTCATTTGTTTTATTTCTTTTTCTATTAACTGTTCAATATATCCACCTACTGTTTGATAACTATGTTTTGCTAATTTTTTAATGTTATCATGCACCTTAGGTTTAATTGCTATCGTGGCATATCGTGACTTCATTACCTTCTCCATGTATCTTCTCCTTTAACAAATGTTTTGCGATCAGTTGCTAGCCAACCAATCACACCGTAATGTTGTGAATTATAAATGTGTCTCCAAACTAAAGTAGGCTCTTTCTTTCTAAAATAATTAAAAATCTTTTTTATCATTTTTACCTCCTAATACTATGTCACCTGCAATTGCAGCATAACCTGCCATATCAACAAAATGATCTTTCACAGCCTTTCTTGATTTAGTTCTACCAATTTTTAATAACACCATCATTATAGCTACTTCATCAGCAGTAATAGGCATACCTAAATATGCAGTCCATAGATCAGCTATGTTATTATTATTGTTTACGCACTCACCATGAGTAAATTCACGAGACGCTACAGCCTCATTAGCTTCTTCTAATATATCAGTTTTTACATCATCCGACATAGTCATACCTCTTTCTCATTATTTTATGTAATCGTTCCCAATGCATACGATCAGAAACTTCTTTCCAATTTGTGCAATCTCTTTTTGCACGTTTACCTGCTTCGAAATAAGCAGCATAAATTCTTTCTTTAAGTGATCTTACTTTACCCATGACATCATGTATCCTTGAAAACCACCGTAATTAACTTCTAAAATAAATAACATTGCTAATATAAACAAAGTTAAAATAAATATATGACGCCAAAATAAAACTAAGGCAACAATACTTGCAATGGCAATTATTCCAAATTTAGTTATAAACATTACTCCTCCTTTATATTGATAACAATTTCAACATTTCTTGAGGCCCATTCACCATTAACAGTGTCATTCCATTCATTAAGTAAACCTGCTAATTTTTTTAAGTCAATGTTAAGACCATCAATTGTTCCTAAAATTTGATTCTTTTTACTTTTACCGTTACTCCATTTTGTACCAATATTATTGGCAACATATTTATCGACGTGCATAATAATCCTTTCTTTCTTTTTAGTGAGTAGGGGGATTCTTTGACTACCCCCAACCTTTTCCCGACAAGTCAAATATCTGTATATCTAACTAGTACTTCAGTACCACCCTTTGACCCTTCAAGCATTTGCTCATATCAGTCATCAAGTGTGCCTTACTACCTTGTTACAGTTGTTCAGCCATACTCTGAGAATGTTGCACCATCCTCATTTAATTATCTTATATAATATATTATAACTTATTGCAACCATTCTTTTAAATCTTCACCTAAAATTGTTGATGCTAGATTTATCTTGGTTTTCAGGGCTTTTATGATGTTCTCATCAATAGTTTTTCTTGCAACAAGATCTATGTATGTTGCTTTTGATGTCTGACCAATCCTATGTATACGATCTTCAGACTGCATTCTAACTTCTAAATCATAACTGTTAGAATAATAAATAATAGTATGTGATACAGTTAAGTTCAAACCATAACCACCTGTTCTAGGATTTGCTACAAGATACTGGAGCCCGGAGTCAGGGGCCATGAAGCGTGATAAAATATCCTCTCTATCTTGCTGCTTGGTGTCTCCATAAAAACTCTCGGTACTTTGCGGTCCGTACTTTTTACGAAGAGCAGTAGTTAAATGTTTTATATTATGTCTGTAGTTAGCCCATATAATTACTTTACCATCTACTTCTTCTAACACATCTAATAATGTTTCTAATCTAGGGATCTTACCTTTCGCATCATGTAAATCGACGAGCCTACCGTCATCGGTAGTCATAAATCCACAGGTAACTTGATGAAGTCTCATCAGCTGTGTCAAAGCAGAGAACGTCGTCATCGACCCTTCTTTAAGTTCAGCTACAGCAAACTCTTTTAGTTGATGATAAGCATCTATTTGTTTTGCACTCAGCTCAACCTCTCGTGTCATGTAAATTTTATCCGGAAGATCAAGACATTCTTCTTTGAGTACCCGGTAAGAAAATGTATCAATTAATTTTGTCAGCTCTTCTAAATTTTTATAACTAACAATCATGTTAAATTGGTGTGAGCCACTGATACGTCTTTTTACCATTACACAATACCGGGACTTAAACGTCCAGAAGGATGGTTGGTCGAGGAACGCCGGATCGAGAAACTCTGCTTGTGAATATAAATCGAGTGGACTTTTAGTAACAGGAGATCCTGTAAGAATTCTACGATACTGTGCTAGCTTACTTAACTTAACAACAGACTTTGTTCTTGCAGCTGTTGGTGTCTTAATAGTTGTGGACTCATCAATAGCGAATAAGGATCGATGACCCAGGAGAAACTTTGTAGCAATGTCTTGGCCTTTCTTTGTACTGAACGCTTCGATGTTCATCAGAAATATTGTCAAGCAATCTTTTTCTTGAAACAAGAAATTTAGTTCTTCCTTTTCCTTCTTGGTTGGACTAGGATTCCAGACCACAATTTTATACATGACATGATCTGGCATATGTCGTTGAATTTGTTCATTCTTCCAGTTTGTATAAACACCCTTAGGAGCAACAATCAGTGCCCCGTTTATAGATCCTTGGTCATATAACATAGCAATGTTATCAATCAGCACCTTAGATTTACCGGTGCCCATCTCCATAAAATAGGCAAAGCTTTCCTTATTCCAGGAGCATCCTAGTGCCTTCAATTGATGTTCGAAAGGCTTAGTTTTAAATTTATAATTTAAATCCATTATTTCTACATTCTTATTTATTTGAATTTCGTATCAGAATCAAATATAAAATAAGGTGTAAAAAGTTTCTCCTTTTTACAATAGGCAAATAAAGGAATGCGAGGGAGCCTAAAAACTCCCTCCGACTTTAGAAGGAGAGACGGAAAGAAATAATGACGGTTTTTATTATACAGAAAGTTCCACGTAGAGATTTTAGTTCTGCGAAGAAATATGGAGAATTAAAAGGTGTAGTGCCTTATCATGAACAGATTGCATTATCACCAGGACCTGTCGTTTTTGCAGCCAATAAAATTTTAAAAAATTTTTGCAATGATGATTACTTGCTATTAGTGGGGGACCCTAGTATAATAGGAGCGTGTTGTGCAATTGCCAGCCGATACAATAACGGACGATATAAAGTTCTGAAGTGGGATAGACAGTTAAGTAAGTACTTCCCGATAGAATTTAATATCTTAATATAAGGAGAAACGATGAACGAAATATTCGATTTAATTAACGAGAAAGATAATTTAAATAAAGTTAATGATGCAGACCTCAGTGAGATGGGTCAGCTATGTAAGCAACTTGTTGAAATGAAACAAGATGTAAAGAAAACTGATTTAGAATTAAAAGCTAAAAAAGAAGCACTACAAGAATTACAAAATAGAATAGCCAATGCACTAAAAGATAAAAATTTATATTCATTTAAATTAATGGATGGATCTACAGTGACATGGAAAGAAAAAATTCGTGCACACATTAAACCTGAGAACATTGATAATGCTTATACATATATCAGGGACCAGGGTGCAGGGGACTTGATTAAAAATGAAGTCTCATTTAGTTTCGGAAGAGGACAAGACAACCAAGCGCAATACATCAAAGAGATGTTTCGTAAGGAAGGCTTAGAACCTTCAGAGAAAGAGGGTATTCAATGGAATACTCTAGATGCCTGGGTAAGAGAGTCATTACAAAAAGCTGCGGAAAAGGGTGAGCCTTTTCCCGAAGAGACTTTTGGTGTCTTTCGAACCAACGACGTAACAATAAAAACATAAAAGGAGTAACTTATGAATCAAACGTCAACTGCAAAAAAACCTAACAATGCACTAGCCGAAGTGTTTTCGTTAGCAGAAGCCAAACAAGGAGACGGGTTATCAAACGTCAGTACCAAAGATGTTATGATACCTCGTATCAAACTACTACAAAAGATGTCGCCGGAAACTGATAATGAATCACTTCCGACGGCAAAAGCAGGGCAGATATTTAATTCTGCATCACAAAATGTGTATGATGGACCTACTGGCATAAGAGTAGTCCCTTGTGAGTACATTCGAACTTACGTTGAGTGGGCTCCAGAAGGCACAGGTAATAAAGCGCCTGTGAACATACATCCTGCTACTTCAAATGTTATGAGCCTAGCAAAAAAATCTCCTACGGATAATCGTTTCTATTTAGACAACGGTAATTATGTAGAAGAGACAGCCAACCACATTGTACTTATCTTAGATGATAACAACAATGTAGAGTCTCGTGGCATACTGACGATGAAATCATCTCAGTTAAAAAAGTCTCGTCAATGGAATTACATGATGATGACTGCTACAATGGAAGGTGGTGGTAAAACCATAACACCTCCGTCTTATGCAATTGTGTACCGATTAAGTACACTGCAAGAAGAAACCAATGGTAAAAAATACTATGGGTGGACTGTAGCAAAAGAAGGTTTTGTTCCTACAAAAGAAATCTTTACGACGGGTGAAAGTTTTGCTTTAGCTTTCCGTCAAGGAGATGTACTTGCTGCACCAGAGGGTGATGAGCCTAAAAAACTGGAAGCAAGTTCTGGAAAGGAACATTTTTAGTCACCTGCCGGAAGGGTTAATCGGAGATACATTAGACTTCGTAAGGTGGTAAGGGTTCCGGTAGGTTTTCCTCCCAGAAACAACTCTTCCTATCAAACTAATGCGGGGCAAGTTTTGTCACTTGCCCCACTAAAATTAAAAGGAGAAACATGGAACGATTTAAAAATATATTTGAAGGACTACACCGGGCTTATGGCACATTCAAGGAAGAAGATCAGGATGAGAACGGGAAGAAAAAAGGGAAAGCTTACATTATTAAAGCACCCGTTACAGACCAGCTTTGGGAAGATCATCTTTCTGGCAAAGCAAGCTTGGGAATTATTCCTATTCGTGATGATTCAAAATGCAGGTGGGGTTGTATTGATATTGATTCTTATACTTTGGATCATAAACAAATTATTGACAAGCTAAATGAATTTAAAATACCACTTGTATGCTGCAGATCTAAAAGTGGTGGAGCACATCTATTTTTATTTCTTACCGACTTTGTTGAAGCCAAGAAACTTCGTAACAAACTTGTCGAGCTAGCAGGTGAGTTAGGCTATGCTGATTGTGAAGTTTTTCCAAAACAAATTGAGATCCGTGCAGACAGGGGTGATACGGGAAACTTTCTTAATCTGCCTTATTTCGCTGGCGACGACAGTTTTCGTTACGCTTTTACTGATACAGGTCTTAGTTGCACACTGGATAATTTCTATTCAATCGTGGATAAAAAAGCTGTCGATCCAAAGAATTTATCTAAGATTAAAGTTGTTCGTAGCAACGAAAAGAAACTAGATGAAGGACCACCATGCTTAGAAACATTAATGAACATGGGCATACCAGAAGGTGGCAGAGATAATGCTTTGTATCAATATGCTGTGTACGCAAAGAAAGCATATCCGGATGCATGGAAAGATAAAGTAAATGAATTTAATTCTAAACACATGGACAGACCTCTTGGTTTTTCACAAGTGGAGAAAACAATAAAGCAACATGAGAAAACTGATTATCAATACAAATGCAAAGATCAACCGATGTGTGCAGTATGTAATGCACCTCTTTGCAAAGCACGAAAGTTTGGAATTGGAGATAACTATGATGTTGTTATTTCTGATCTTACTAAGTTGGAATCTGACGAGTCTATGTGGTTCTTAAATGTAGATGGTAAGAGGATGTCATTGAACACCGAACAATTATTTGATCAACAAAAATTTAGAAGAGCGTGTATGGATTATTTAACCATACTACCTATGGCTATGAAAGCTAATGATTGGACTGTAAAGGTCAGAACTCTATTAGAGAATGCAGAGATCATACCTGCTAAAGAACATTTTGATACAACAACCTTTGGTAAGTTTGATGAACACTTTGCTACCTTTATTTTTGAGCAGGGGGCAGGGCTCGAGATGGATGAAGTCATAACCGGGAAATGTTTTACAGAAGAAGGTAAGACTTATTTTAAAATGGTACATCTAGAATCATATCTCAGTAAAAAAAGATTTACAGAAATGAAAACCATGCAGATCGTACAAAGATTACGAGACATGGAAGGCGGTTCTACATCAAGAAAAATATTAGGCAAGACAGAGAGACTATGGTTCGTTCCTCAAATACAAAGAGAAGAAAAATCTTTAAAAAGACCGGAGATAAATGATGCAGCACCTTTCTAAAAAATTTCCATTAGAAATACAAAGCACAAGTAAAGAAGAGATACGCTCGTACTTTGAAAATAAAACAACAACTATCTTTGGACCACCAGGTACAGGTAAGACTCATACTTTATTAAGCATTGTAGAAAAACATTTAGATGAAGGTTACCGGCCGGAAGAAATAGGTTACTTTGCTTACACTAAGAAAGCAGCTAACGAAGCAATTGATAGGGCTACAAGTAAGTTTGAATATGAAGAAAAAGATTTTGAATGGTTTAGAACTTTACACAGCATGGCTTTTAAACAATTAAATTTAACTACTAAAAGTGTAATGAAAGACAGGGACTACAAAATTCTTGGTAAGACTTTACAAATAAAAGAATTTTTAAATGCAAATAATCAAATAGAAGATAATGGACAAAGTATGCAGAAAAATCCTTTTATGCGTATAATAGAATTAGCAAGAAACAATATGGTAAACATAGATACACAATGGAGAAGATCTAATGAACATGTAGAAGGTGGTTTTTTAGAATTAGAAAGAATATATGACACATATGTAGATTACAAAATAGAACATGAGCTTTATGATTTTAATGACATGTTATTAGAATTAGTAAATGAGGGTGTTGTTCCCTCATTGCCAGTCATCATAATAGATGAGGCTCAAGATTTAAGTATGCTTCAATGGTACGCTGTTATTCTTTTAGCGAAAAGCACAAAACATATTTACATAGCCGGCGATGATGATCAAGCAATATTTAAATGGGCAGGTGCAATACCAGAAATGTTAATGCGCACACCTGGTAACAAAAAGGTTTTAAATCAATCATTTAGGATACCAAAAAGAGTGTATGATGTGGCAGAATCAGTAGCAAATAAAATTAAAGTTAGAGTAAAAAAAGAATGGTCACCAACGTCAATGACAGGTGATGTAGCACATTATTCTTCTATAGAATATGTTCCGTTTAATAAAGATGGTGAGTACTATGTGTTAGCACGAACTAAATATGTATTACAAAAAGTTGAAGAATATTTTAAACGAGAAGGAATAATTTACAATAGGTTTAATAAAAATAAATCTATATCAGAGAAAGTTTGTTACGCTATAAACTGTTGGAACAAGTTAGTTAATGGAGATACTATATCTTTAGGCGGAGCAAAGAATATGTACAAATACATACCAGGAGATGGTCCTATCAAAAGAGGATTTAAAACTTGGGACAAAGCTTTGGAAGATGACGTTGTTGTTAGTTACAATGATTTAGTTAATAATCACGGGTTACGAGTTCCTAAAAATTTAGCCTGGAATGATGTATTAACATTAATAAATGAAGATATTATCTTATATATTCGTAAATGTGAGAGAAGAGGTCAAGATATAAATGCTATACCTAAGATAAAAATACTTACAATTCATGGATCGAAGGGTGGCGAAGCTGACAATGTTGTGTTATTATCCGAGTTATCTCGTAAATCACATACGAGTTTGTTAAAAAATGGAGACGATGAGAGAAGAGTTTTTTATACAGGAATTACTAGAACTAAAAAGAATTTGTTTTTGGTTCGGTCATCTAACGATTATGAATATTCAGAGATGTTTTTGAGACAAAACTTTGGATTAAATAGGAGAGAATATGCCGACTGAAAGAAGTAAAAAATATCCAGGAGACTTAAACATTATAAGTTTAGGAGCAGGTGTACAGTCATCCATGATGGCTCTTGCCTTTAGTAGAGGTGAGTTTGAAGTTAAGCCAGGAGGATCTGGTAAAATAGATTTTGCTATTTTTGCTGACACACAAAACGAAGGTGATGGAACATATAAATGGTTGGACTATTTAGAGAAACAATTAACTTTTCCAGTGATCCGGGTGACATGGGGCAATCTTCAAGAAGATGTAGAAAATTATATAGACAACGGCGTCTATAAAAGAGGAGCATCAATACCTTTTTTCTTAGTAGGATTAGATGGCAAGAAAGGTTTAGCGAACCGTAGATGTACATCTACATATAAAATAGAACAGATAGAACAAGGAATAAGACGAGAGTATGGTCTTAAAAAAGGACAGAGATGGCCTAAAGGTATGGTAGTTAATCAATACTTAGGTATCTCTTACGATGAAATATTTAGAATGAAAACATTTGAGAAAGCCTCTTATCGTTTTCACTATCCTCTTGTTGATAAAAAGATAACTAGGATGGATTGTTTTAAATGGATGGAAGAGAGACAGTATCCAAAGCCTGCAAAAAGTGCATGCGTTTATTGTCCTTACCATGACAATAAGTTCTGGAAAGAAATGAGAGATGAACGACCTAAAGAGTGGAAACAGTGTGTTGACTTTGATAAAAAAGTTAGAAACGCAGGACCTGCATTAGGTTTATCACGAGCTAAAGAACTATACATACACGCACAAAGAATACCTTTAGATAAAGTAGATTTAGATAAAGGTTCAGATCAACCAAGTTTATTTGGAGATATGGCTGATGAGTGTGAAGGTATGTGTGGAGTATAGGAGAGAAAGATGACTAGAGAAGAAGCTTTTGAACACAGTTTAAAAAAATGCAAAGACTTAATAGGTTTTGAAATAAATCATGTATCAACAGAAGTGATTAAAGGTTTACCTATTATAAAATTACAAATGAGGAAAGGAGTAGAGTACCAAGACATTTTGATTACGAGTAATCAAAAAGGAACTAAAGCCGGTTACATTAAATAACAAGGAGAAATATGGCTGAAATAGAATGGGTACCTCCTAGTGAGATACCAGAATTAGTATATGAAGCAGATGTAGTTGCTATTGATTTAGAAACACATGATCCAGATATAAAAACAAAAGGTCCAGGTTGGGCTACAAACAATGGTAAAGTTATTGGCGTTGCAATTGCAGCTAATGGTTGGAAAGGATACTTTCCTGTAGGTCATGAAAAAGGACCTAACATTGATGAAAGAATATTTAAAAGAAATTTTAAAAAGATTTTAGATAAAGATAACATAAAAGTTTTTCATAACGCTATGTATGATGTTGGTTGGATGCGTCAGTGGGGACTAGAAGTTAAAGGAACTATTGTTGACACAATGATAGCTGCTCCTTTGATTGATGAGAATAGATTTAGATACTCATTAAATGAATTATCAAAAGATTATTTAAAAGAAAAAAAATATGAGTCAGGTTTATATGAAGCCGCAGCTCAGTGGGGAACTGATGCCAAAGGTGAGATGCATAAATTACCTGCTATGATAGTTGGTCCTTACGCAGAAAAAGATGCAGAGCTTACTTTAAAGTTATGGAACATATTTAAATTACAAATAAAAGAAGATGAACTTCAACAGGTGTTTGAATTAGAAACTAAATTGTTTCCTGTTTTATTTGAAATGAAATCAAAGGGAGTGAGGGTAGATCTTGACAGAGCAGAAAGTATTAAGAAAAATTTTAAGAATACAGAGAAGAAGATACTTGATAAAATATTACAAGATACGGGCGTTGCAGTTGACATTTGGGCTGCGGCAAGCGTTGCGAAAGCTTTTGACTCGGCGGGTATAAAATATGAAAGAACTGCTAAGAGTAAACAACCTAAGTTTGATAAAGGTTTTTTATCTAACCATCCTTCAGATTTAGCTCGTATGGTTGTAGAAGCCAGAGAGATAAACAAAGCTAGCACTACTTTTATTGATACATTATTAAAACATTCACATAATGGTAGGATACATGCAGAGATACATCAATTGCGTGGGGATAAAGGAGGCACTGTATCGGGTAGACTAAGTATGTCGAATCCTAATTTACAACAGATACCTGCAAGACATCCTACAATTGGACCTGCAATAAGAAGTTTATTTATTCCTGAAGAAGGAGAACAGTGGGGAGCCTTTGACTATTCACAGCAAGAGCCACGAATCATTGTTCATCACGCAGTATTGCATGATCTTCCTGGAGCAAAAGAAGTTGCTAACGCTTACATAAATGACCCTACTACAGACTTTCATCAAAAAGTTGCTGAGATGGCAAACATAGATCGTAAAAAAGCTAAAACAATTAATCTTGGTTTATCTTATGGCATGGGCCAGGGGAAGTTAGCCACGGAGCTTGGTCTTAATGAACAAGATGCTATAGACTTGTTTAAAGAATATCACAGTAGTGTTCCTTTTATAAGACAACTTAAAAGTATGGCAACTCAACAAGCAAGTAGACGTGGGGAGAACAAAGGTTTTGTTAGAACAATAATGAAAAGAAAATGTCGTTTTAATTTATGGGAGCCAGACACCCCATTTAAAAAAAGAAAACCAGGAGATGTTATACAATTTAATCAACCTCTTCCAAAGCAGCAGGCTGAAGATGAGTACGGTCCGGCTATACGAAGAGCTTTTACTTACACTGCTTTTAATAGAATCATACAAGGTTCAGCTGCAGATCAAACCAAACAAGCAATGATAGATCTTCATGCTGAAGGAATAACACCAATGATACAGATACATGATGAGATAGCTGTATCTGTTCGTGATCATCAAACAGCTAAAAAAATTGTAGATATCATGGAGAATGCATGTCAGTTAAAAGTACCTAGTAAAGTAGATGCTGAGTTAGGAAAGAACTGGGGAGACTCAATGTGAGTGTATCTATATCTAAAATTTTACAAGTATTAGATAATCCTGAAGCTTTACAAAACTGGAGAGAAAGAGTTGGTCATGAAGAAGCAGAAAGAATAAGCAAACGTTCTTCTACTATAGGTACAGCTATGCATAAGTTTCTTGAACATTGGATTGGTGATGACAAAGATTGTGTTGATCTAACAGAAGAAGGTATCTTGGGCAGAAAAATGGCACAACAAATTTATGATCATGCAATTAAACATAAGCTAGAAGATTGTTGGCATATGGAATCTAAATTAAAATTTGGAGATCATTATCATGGTAGATTAGATTTAGCTGGTATTTATTATCATCAACCTGTTGTTATAGATTTTAAACAATCAAACAAACCTAAAAGAAAAGAATGGTGTTGGAAGTATATGTGTCAGTTAGCAGCTTATGTGCTAGCACATAATAGCACATTCCCTAATAGACCTAAGATAAAAAAAGGTATTGTATTGATGTGTTCACAAAATCTACACCTACAAAAATTTGAATTAGAAGGCCAAGAATTAATAAAAGCTTGGAATCATTTTAAAAGTGCGATACGCTTCTGCAAAGATAATGATATCTACGAAATCACACCAAAGCATTTCGATAAGATAAATATATTTAGAAGTAAATTAGGACTTAGATGATTAAAATATGGTTATTAATTTCAATGGTGTCTATGCCAGGTTGGCCTTCAGTAAAACATAATGCTGAAGTTTGGTTTGATGAAACTAAATGTGAAAACAGACGCATTGAAGTAGAAAACAAATTATATGATATTGCTTCGATGCAAGGACATGAAGTTTTATTTGTACAAACTTGGTGTTTAGAATCTGATATGTTTGTTCTTATAGGTTCTTGATAAAAATAATTTTATTTTGCATTACAATTTTAATATGTGTAGGTGCCTTTATTTATTTTTCACCTTACCAAACGTTCATGCGTGACTGTCGTGTCGATGATTTTTTAGGTGGAGACATGAGTGATGAGTATTGTACATGGTTGTACAATGAATTTAGAAAAACCAAACCCATTACAGAGCTATTTTACCTTAAATGCACGCTATAGTTGTTTTTTTACACACCAGAACAAAAACATAGTTTTCTGGTACAATTACCCTACCGACCCCTAAACTTTGCATTGTAGGGGTCATTACGGGATAAAAATTTCTTTACTTCTTGGTTCTACCGCCTGATTTACGTCTTGTAGCTGCAGTTTTACCTCCAGCCTTTCTTTTGGTAGCTCCTCCTTTTTTGTATCCTTCGTTTTGACGAATCTCTTTATCAACTCTTCTAATTTCATCTTTTTCATTCATGATATGTTTAGTTCTACTACTTTTCATTTAGACATCCTTTCAAGTTTTTTATTAATATTAATAACTTCGTTCTCAATGACAGCAATGCGTGTTTCTATTTTAGTAAAAATTTGTATTGCTGTTTCCATACGATCTAAGTCTGTTTCCATAGCCGTAACTCTTTGACTTGTCATACCCCAGGTAGCGCCTAAGGCAACAAAAACTCCTACGAGCCAAACACTGTCTTTAAAGGTAAAGTTCATACTCCCATTAATCCTTCCTGATCTTGTATATCTACTATACCTAACATCTGAGCTGCTGTTTTAGGAGCATACTGTTGTGGCCTAGTATTACCTCCCATGTTTCTTTCAAGAACAGATAGTGGTGTTTTATTAAATGAATTCATTAATGGATCTTGTGGTGTCATCTGAGGAAATAATCCTCCACCATTATTATATTCGTATCCTTGATTATGAAAATCTCTCATGTTTTTCATATCTTGAAAAGCTTCTGATTGCGGATCCATTCCTGCAGCTGTTCCTGTATATCCAAATTTATTTACATTAGTAGGAATACTTTGATCCATCATATTTGCAAAAGGCATTAAACCAAAACCATCTGTGTTTAATTTTTCTTGAGCTGCTTTTTTATAAGGATTAGTTGAGCCATAAATATTGTATTGATCAAATAAATCTAAAGGATCTCCCATTGCTAAATTTTCTCTAAATTTATTTTCTCCTGTTAAAGGTCCTTGAACGTCTGCAACTTCTTCTGTTGCCATTACTCCTTGATTATTACTTGTTAAGCTAGATACATAATCTTTGATGTCCTCCATCTTATCCATAGCAAGATCTTTACCTTGTCCCAATACCTGACTTAATATGTTTCCTAAAATTCCACCTTTTTTAATGTAATTTTCTATTAAAGAACTTGGTCCTTTTGTAAATCCTGCATCGTAAAATCTTTCGTCTCCTCCTCTTACTCTAATTTTTTCTAAAAAATCAGAATATTCTTTTCCATCCATTCCAGATTGTTCTCTAAAATCAACAATCTCTTCCATGTCAATACCGCCTGTTCCAGCACTATCTACAATTTGATTGTATTTATCTTCATTGTTTTGATTAATTGTAGAAGAACTTGGTGAAGTATTTATTGTATTGTTATTGTCATTAAAAGGATTGCTTGGACCCGTGTTATAGTTGCTTGGAGAAGAACTAGATGTTGCTGCAAATGCTTCAAAAGCCTCTTCATCAGGACCCTCATTTAATTGAGAAAAAGGATTACCTCCTGGTGCAAACTTCATTGTGCCACCATTAGCTTTATGTCCAGGAGTGCTTTTTTCATCTTCAGTCAAAAATCTTTCAAGAACATTATTATATTTTTGATATTGTTGAGGATGTCTTATATCTTCAGTTTCACTAAAAGAAAAAGTTGTAGGATTACCATCTACATCATAATCATATGTAGTTCCTTCGGTTAAAACTTCTTCCCCAACCATTTTATTATCATCTGTTACATTTCGTGCTTGTTCCATTAATTCTGCAATGCCTGATAATTTACTACCTGCGTTTTCTCCAAATTTAAGTAATAACATTTCAATTAATTCTTTAAGTCCAGATTGTCCGGCGCCTTTACCAATTCCTCTTCCCATTGCATTCATTTGATTGTCTGTCATATCAACTGTGTTACTACCTTCACGAACCGCTCTTGCTTCACCTTCTGTTAAATATAATTTATTATCAGCCATTAAATTTTCCTATTATTCATTGCAATTCCTTGCAATAATGGATCGTTACCTGCCAATGCAAGTCTTGAATTTTGATTTATTCGTGTAGGATTAAACATATTAGTTTTGTTTGTAGCACTCAAATTGTTTGTTGTCGATGTTGGTGTAGCTACTGGAGTTATATCTGGAGTATTTATTGGCGTTATATTAGCCGGTTGGTCAACAGGAACTGTTCTATCTCCTACTCTTGCGCCAGGGATAATCATTCCCGTGCCTTCTAAAGTTTCTTCAGCATTCTGTCCTAAAATATTATTAATAGCTTCATTCATTTCACCTGTGCTAAGTTTTTTCATCTCCTCTAATTGTTCTTTTCCTACATTTAATCCTTTAGTTCTAAACTGTAACATATTAAATCTGTTGTCTAATTCATTAGGTATGTCTGCATCAGTTCTAAATAATTCTCTAATAGCTCTTTGACTAGCTAACACTGCTGCTTGTATGGCTTTGTCTTTTTTAGTTCCGCCTGCTACTGCATTAGCCGCAGTCCATTTTTTAAATGCTTCAGAATAAGAATCAGTAACCATTGGTCTAGCTAAAATTTGCGATGCTTTATAAAATGCAGTTACACCTAATAACGTTGCCATTGGACTTGCCATAGCTGCTGTACCACTTCCTGCAAGAGAAGCTGCAGGAATAAGAACTCTTACTAAAGAATCAGTTCCGCCTAACGCCGCACGTCTAGTTAAGAACGTACTAATATTCATATTTTTTCCATTAAAAAAAGTTCCGGCCGCATCTGCAAAATTTAATAATTCTTGAGCTGTTGGAAGTTTAGCTCCACTATCTGCTCCTAAATCTAATCCTTTAGTTAATGCATCTAATTTTCTTTTTAAAGGTTTACCTGCTTCATCTAATCCTAATGCTCTTTTAAAAGAAACAGAATCAAATGCTAAGTCATCAAAACTTTCAAAGAAGTCATCTCCTATGTTTGTTAATCCAGGTTTAGTTGTAGATTTAGTAAAAGAATTTTGAAAAGCATCAATTAGTTTAGATTTCATTACTCTTCCAAACATTTCTCCACCTAGTATTTGATGCAATCTTTCCATTGCTTCTGGAGATCTAAAATCTTTTAATGCAGAATCTAATAATTCATTTGCATATTTACTGCCTGGTTGTTTAATTTGATTTACATATGCAAACTTAGAATTCTTACCTAAAGCTTTAACTGTAGGATCTCCAAATAAAATCATCATGTTTTTAAATGATTGATCAGCATCTTGTAAAAGTTTGTCTGCATTTTTGTATAAATTAGGATTTGCTTTAACTAAGTTAGCCATATCTTCTTCCATGCCACGAAGTACATTTCTAGCAACTCCTTTCATTTCTACAGATAAATCTTTATTGTATAAAACATCTTGAGTTAAACCTAACCTCATTTGTTTCCATTGTTCTGCTGTCATAGGAGCTCCTGCTTTCCATGGAGAATTATCTGCTAGTCCTCCATAGTTAGATAATTTTCGATACAAACTATTTTTATATAAATCTTCTGGAGGTAATCCTAAACTTTCCATCCATTTAGCTCCTTCAATAGTTTTAGCTCGAGCGGCATTCCAAGCAATAGATGGGTTATCTCCAAGAGCTTCATACCAAGCTGCATATTTACTATCTACACTTTGAGCAATTTCTTTTGTAATTCTTTCACGGACCGCTGACATATCATGTCCTAAGTCTGCTAATGAAAAAGTAGGTCCATTTAAAAATATTTTATCTTTAGCTGTATTAAATAATTGTTGTTGTTTTTCTGAAGTGTATTTAACAAAAGGACGTCTAAAAAAAGGTAATCTACCTATAACTTGAGGCATAGCTCTTATTATTTCATATCTAGATATATCAGAAATACTTGGTGTAATACCTGTAGCTTCTTTTATTGCTCTAGCTGTAGCTACTTCATTTTTACCTACACCAGTAACAATGTTTCTTACTCCTCCACCTAAAGCTTTAAATACAGGTCTAGCTGCAAAGAATCCTCCTTGGAACATTGCATCTACTTTAGCTTCATGTTTTAAATAATCTATTAACTTTTCTTTTGTAGGTCTGTTAATACCTTTTCTATTTCCAATAAACTCACCTAACTCATTATAAGTTGGCGTGTAGAGCATTCCTTTTCTATTTAAATCATTAAGAGTTAATTCATATCCAAGTAAACTACCTACATATCCAAGAGTACCCCCAATCATTCCACCTGCTAACATTCCCCAAGGTCCTCCAAAACGGCCAATACTTGCTCCTACTCTGGCTCCAGTTTTACCTCCTACTATGTTTCCTGCAGTACCTCCAATAATTGAACTTATTAATTTGTAAGCTGGAAAAGGATTTGGCTGATCAGTGTTGTATAATTCATAACCTTTAATTGCTTTAGATTTTATTTTATCCGCAGCTAATTCATTAGGACTGTATCCTGCTTTTGCAATAGTAGCATTAATCATATCTACAATTTCTTTATCTTCTTTTTTAAGCATCATTCCTTTAACAGTAATTTGCTTAATTAAATCTCTCATTTCAGTTGGTTTCATTTTATGTTTATTAGGATCATAAACTTCTTCTTCCATAGACGAACCACTAAAACTTTCTGCTGATTGTGTACCTACATTTAAACCAAATATTTTTCTTGGGATAGGAATTCCTGCAACGTTTAATTGAGGAAGTTTCTCTCCTTTTTCTTTTACTTCTACCTCTACTTTTTCTTTTACTTCTAATCCATCTTGAGCTTTTATCATTCCAGGTTCTTGTTTAGGATTACTTGTTGATGTAATTGCAGAAAGAGGATCAACTCCTTGTTCTCTAAGCATCTCACCTGTTTGTCTTGCTATTACTAATTCTTCTAATGTTATCATTTAATTTACCAGTTCGTTTGGTAACTCCATACCAAAACTATTATACATTTCTTCTAAACTTTGAAACTGTACTTTTCCTCCAATGTCTTGTGAAACATCAGGATCTTGCAAATTCATTGTATCTCCTAGTTTAGGATTACTTTGATTTACGTTAGCCCAGTTTAAATAACCTCCCATTACATTGTAATTTCCATCTACATATAATTTATTTTTGTTTATCTTATCCATTTCTGTTGCAGGATCATAAATAAAAGAAAGTTTATCATTATAATCTTCTACATATTTTGTAATATTATCATTAAGTTTTGCCATCATTTGTCTATCACCTGATTTATAAACATTCATAATATCCATGGCTTCTCTAATAACATCTCTAAGAAGTCTGTTTGATCCTTGAAGATAACGAGCTCTACCAAATGCAGATTTTTGCATTAATGATTCCATTAAGTTAAGACCTTCTCTTCCTTTTAATTCATTAGCTGCTGTTTCCATTGTTCCAATGTAAGCTTTGTTTAAATTATATTCTTCTTCTGTTAATGCATCAGGTCCACTAACTGCAAACATTTGATTATTGTATTGTTTCATTGCTTGTATGTCTTGACTAATACTTGCATGAATTCCTTCTGGAGTAAAGTCATGTCCTGCAGCTGCCATAGAATCATAAAATTCTCTGTAATCATTTTCTCCTGATAATTCATTAAGAATAGGAACGCCTTCACTAACTCCTAAAAACTTAGCTAATGAATTTAATTTTTCTGCATTAACTTGTGTAAATTTACCTAACGCTGCACCATAACCCGCTTGAGGCTGATTACCTGGAACCATTCCTAAAGCTACAAATTGCATCATTTGTGCATCGTTTTTAATATGCGCTTCTAGGAATTGCATACCGCTTACGTTTGCATTAAATGCTGTAGGATTATTTGCAAAAATACCATTACCCATTGGACTTCCAAAATCTTCTTTTTTACCTGTAGTTTTATTTATAGAAAAAATAGGTAATCCTTGAATGTTTTCTGGAGTCTTAGCTAACTCTTCTTTTGTATGTTGACCTGCCGCTACGCTTTGTTCTGAAGGATACATCATAGACTTATAGTAATTTATTTCAGCTGGTGTTGTTATTTGACCCATAAAAGTACTACCACCTCTTAAAACACCGTTTGGTCCGTAATCAGTAGCATACACATTAAACAAATCTTGATACTCATAATCTTTTGCACTTCGTTTTTGTTGTGCTTCGTAAACTCCATAAGCTTGCAAGGCTAAAGCTCTGTCTTGTTCTTGTCTTTTTAAATCGTAAGCAATTAAAGTATCTGTTACTGGTTCAATAGCTTGACCTAATTCTTCTAAAAATTTAGGCATAGCTCCTCGTCTATTACTTCTTGCTCTTAATAAATTAGCTCCAAATTTCATCATTAATAATTCTTTTGGTATTTCTTGTTCTGGCATTACTTTTAATAATTCTTCTTTAATTTTTTCTACTGCAGTTTTTGTTCCTTCTTCTGTTAATTCTGTTGTAGAAGCTTTAGCTTCTAATTCTATTTCTCCGGCTCCTTTATCAAATATTTTTTGAGAGGACTCTGACGACACAGAGTTTTCATCTTCTGCTAAAATAGCTGCATCTTCTAATTGATTTTTAGAAATATTATTTGGTTCATTTAAACCAATTGACAAATTAGGATTTTGTTCTGCTTGTGATGTAATTGCAGCTTCTGCTTCTGCCATTGCATTCCAAACATTTTCATTATAAGCTTGATCTTCATCTTGTGTTATTTGAATAGCCTTGTGCGCTGCTATTTCACCATCTTCTGTTGCTGTTGGAACATTAGTATTATTAACAGCTGCTGATTGATCAGGGTTTAATGTTTCTGTAGTTCCTGTTTTAGAAAGTAATTGTCTGTCTATTTGTTGTAAAGCAATATCATATCCTGTAGCAAAAGATTTTGATGTAGCATTACTCTTTTTTTGTATAATATTATTTTTAGCATTGGATAGTTCTTCAATAGACATATTCATAATGTCATCATAGCTAGGAGCTTCTACTCCTGACATAGTTACAACGTTATTGTATTGAGTTTTTTCTCCAGAAGTTTGTAAAAAATTACTAACAGGAGTAATAACATTATCTTTAATGTTTTGATAACTTTGTTCGGGGTTTAATTTTTTAGTGTAGTCATAATCTACACCTTTAAACTGACGCTCTTCTTCTGTTAAAGGAACTCCCGTTGTAAAAAAAGTAGCCATTATTTACCCATCATTTTATTAAATGATCCCAGACCTCCTAAGATTGTTGCGCCTGTTCCTAACATTTGAGAGAAAGGACTTCCTGCTTGTCCGTAATTTTGAGTATATTGATAGCCCATTGTAGAAGGAGCACCTGATAAAATATCAGACATAAAGCCATACATTTGCATAGGACGATTAATAGCCTGTAGTTGATTTGCTCTTTGCATATCAAGATAAGCTTGACCTTGTTGTTGCTGCATTCCTCCAACACCCATTAATTGACCTATACCAGAAGCAGATAATGCATTTTGCATTTGAGCTTGGTTTTGATAACCTTGATTCATTCCCATTCCAAGTGCACCTAATCCTTGAGCTCCTGCAAATTGATTTGCTTGTTGATTTTGAAAAGTGTTAAACGCTTGGCCCATTGCATTATTATAATTTTGAGCTGTTGCTTGTCCTATAGTATCAAAAATATTTCCTTGTATTTGTCCTTGTTGTATTTGACCTCTAGATCCACCATACGTTCCGCCCATAGCTTGTTGAGCTGCTGCTTGGTTTTGTGCCATTTGTCCTTGTTCATTAATTGCTGCCGTAATTTCATCTTGAAAAGGATTTAAATATTGTTTGTAAGATCCTGGATCAAATTGAGCACCTGCTGCTTGATTGTATAAAGCTCCGGCTTGATTGCCATAAGTACCTAAAGCACCAAGTCCCATAGCCATTTCCGGTTGACCTACTGCATCTCCTGTTTTTGTAAATCCTGTTGTTGGATCATAACTATAACCTTGAGAAGCATAAGCCATATTCATAGCTTGTTGCTGTGCAGGACTAAATCCTGCTAATTGAAAATTAGGAAGAGGCTGTGCTCCTCCAACATAATCTTGTACGTTTTTAATAAGGTTTGTGTAACCTTCTTGTATATACTCAGGAGGTAATGCTTGTGTGATTTGTGTCTCAGCCATATCTTACACTCCCATCTTCTGCACCTTTAAAATTATATCCCATTTTATCAGCTATTGTTTTAGTTTCACTTCTTAACTTGTTCATCATTTCATGACCTTTTTCAGTGTCTCCTCCACCCATAGCATACAAAGTATACTCTGGTATAATATGTTCATTATTACTTACCAACATATCACTTGTTTGTCCTGTGTTTCTATCAACTATTTTTCCTGGTATAATATCTTCCCGGCCGGTGCCAGGGCCCATGATTTCTCCACCATAATTAAATTGTGCAATACCTCCGTTTTGTGCAGCTTTTGTTTGTCCTGCTTTTTCCATTACCATTTGTACTGCTTGTTGAAATTGTTGAGGACTAAGCTCGCCAGAATCTCTTAACATAGTTAATTGATCAATATAAATTTCTAATTCTTCTAAAGACAATATTCCTGACTCTTCCATAATACCTTGTGAACTTGGTAAGTTAGGATTAGGAACAATAAGTTGTTCCATTGGAGGGTTGTCTCTACCTCCGTTAGCATTTTTTTTAATTAACGTTGTTTTCATTTCTCCAGTTTCTGGATCTTTATAAGATTCTCCAAATTCATATTCACTTAAATCATCAGGTAAGTTAGGATTCATTTTTTCAAAAAGTATTTCTAAATCTGTTTTTAATCTTTTCTCAGGATGTCTACTATCTCTACCTCCATCTGCAAAAGCCATAATTCCTCCACCATCTCTCATAGCCCCAATGGATTGTAAGTAGCCATAAATAGAAGAAGCTGGATTGCTTGGCATTGAACCATACAAATCATAAAACTTTTGATTAATACCTTTTAATGGATCATTGTCTGGATCGTATTTATATTCTTTTGGAATTGCATCTTCTGGAAGAGGTGGTTCATCAAACAAACCTGCTGCATAAGCTGCGCCTGTTCCCAGTCCAACTAATGGAAGATAATCCATCATTCCTTTTTTAATAGGATTACCTGCTTTATCTAATTTTTGAGCAGTGTCAAAAATGTTTCCACCTTCACCAATTAATCGGGAACCCATTCCTTCAAAAACACCTTTGTTTATAAATTTTTCAGGACCAAATAAACCTTTAGCATTAAATAATGGATTACTTGCTCCAAATGCTTTACCTCCAAAGTAGCCGCCAAGACCGCCTGCTATAGCTCCTTTAGATCCTCCACCAATTCCTCCAATTAAAGCTCCGAGACCGGCAGCCATACCTGGATTCATTCCAAAAGCACCTAACGCTAACCCTGCATATGGGGCAGCTTTCTTAGCAAACGATTTAACTTTTTTTACTAGATTCTTAAACATATCTCCTATTGCAATTATGAATTGTACTGTTTTGAGCAAGGAGGCTAGACTTGTGCATTATGCCTATTTAATCATACAATTATAGTCAAAATATTGGTATAACACAAGAGCAATAATGTCTAGTACAGAAAAGTTCGATATTACCAAATGTCCAATGGTTCGCATAACTTGGCTTGATGCCAGGGATCAGGAGACAGGATGGTTGTCTATTAAAGAAATACAAGAAGCTCCTTTAGCTGTGTGTCAAGAAGTAGGTTGGATGGTAGTAGAGAACATAGAAAAAGTTGTCATTATGCGTTCATGGTGTACGGACAAAGACGACAATCATGGAGGTGGAGCTATTGCTATACCTAAAGGTTGGGTAACAAAAATAGAATACTTGGAGGTTAGTTATGGAAAAGGAAACTATCATTAATAAAAAAATATCATGGTAGAGTTAGTATTACTTACAATAATTTTAGCAGTTGTTATATTTATTGCGTTTATGGTAGGGGTGCAAGGACAACAAATTCACGATTTGTTAAAAAAAAAATAATGTCAAGAAAACAATTTTAAAAGTTTTCTTGCAAATAATATTCGAAATAAGTAATGTGGTTCTTACCCCAAAAATTTAAATAAGGAGATATTATGACACAAGAAGAAGCATCTGCATCAATAGCATTTTTAGCAGACAAACTAGCCAACTACCACAGCAGACTTATTAGCGTGGAAAGAGAATTTAAAAAACATTTAGCAGGCTGTAAATGTCATAATGAAAAGTCAGATCATACAATGGTTTCTAATGAACCAGAAGAATGTGAAATGTGCGGTGCTTAATCGTACTTTATTTCGCCTTTAAAATCTGGCAACTGTTGAACTTTAATTTCTACGTTTTGTTCTATATGATCTTCTTGAGTATCTGTAGTAGGATCAGCTACATCTTTTTTAGCTTCTTCCGGTGATTCATATTCTTTACCAGTTAATTTGTTTTTAACTTCTACAAAAACTTCAGGTTGTAAAATAGGTACTTCTTTACCATTAACCATTTGAACACCAATCTGTTTAGGTTCTTGTACTTTTTTAAATGTCATGCCAATGCAATCTCCATTAAACTTACTAAAATAGTTACACCGTTTCCTGTAATATCTATCTTATCAAGTTTTTCTAATACGATCGGTTGAGACAATACTTCTTGCGTAGTTTCTGCGGCAAGAGAATCTTGATACAAATTTATGGATAAATTAGTATTACTACTATCAACCATCAATACTTTTGTTGTAACCGCTCCTCCTGTAGGATTGGAAATTCTTATACTTTTTACTAAAGCTGTCGTAGGAAAAATAGGAGGCACTGCTCCTTCGTCCCCTTCAGGAACTGTGTAAACATTTTGTAAACTACCTGAACCTGTTTTAGAAAAACTTAAAAATTTATCAGCCAATGAACCAACTCCTTGCTGTAGAAGTATCTTTTAAATCTTCTTGATAACCAAAGTTTAATTGATTTATCATTTGTTCTAGTAATCTAATAAGAACATCAAACTGAGTCCTATCATATTCCATAGTTGCATTAGGTAATCTTGTTGTAGATATTTTAGCCATTAAGTTCCTACTTTCTTCTGAGCAATTTTATGTGACTCACTAAAAGTTTTTCCGTTTTTCATTGCTTTTTTCATCATAGCCATATGTTTTGCACTATGATGTTTGCTATGTTTTTTTAAAGTATCTTTTTGTCTTTGTGTTAATTCTTTACCCATTATCTACCTCCATCTGGTTGAACATCGAGACGTAAAGTTCCAAATCTCCAGTTATCTCCAATAGCGTCACTTTCTATTTTTAACTGTCCTTGTCTACCTCGACCTCTTATATCAAATTTTGTTGTAGTTGTCGATACAGTGGATGTTTTAACAATAGAAGTACTTGATGAAGGATAAGTTTTAAATGTCAAAGATAAATCTACCGAACCTGCTAAGTTTTGAAAATCAGGTATGCCTCTACCAATATGTAAAAGTTGTTGACCATCTTGTATATCAAAATCACCTGATGTAACAAAAGCTGTCATTGCTTGGCCATCAGCATCAAATCCAGATTCTTGTATATAAAATGTAGAAGCTCCTGGAGTTAATCCTAATATACTAGGAGTTGTAGCCGTAGCTGTAGAAGAATATTCTGTTGCATAAGGATTTTCATATACTCCATAATCAACCCATGATGTTCTTGCCATACTTCCAATAGACCAAGAACCTTCTAGATAATTAAGAGTAACATATCTATCTATTTGTTGAGCATTAAGACTACAATAAAACCAAGTTATTTCATTTTTTTCTGAATTAAGACCACAGAATGTTTCTGGTTGAGTGGTAATATTAAAATCACTAAATACATAATCTTGCACACTACAAGGTAATTTTTTAACTGCACCGTCAAACATATAGAAGGAGTTTTGAGACATCCAATAAGTAATACCATTAACATCTTTAACACAATGATTTGATACAGCTCCGCAGTTAGCACCTACTTGATTTAATGAAAATGTAAAAGGTGGTCCTACAAATTGTAATGCGTGTAAAGATGTATCAGTCCACACTAATATTGCTCCCCTAGATCTTGCTGCTGCCATAATTTTAGAACCATCTTGAATTCTAAATGACCCAGCTGTGTTTGTTGCAGTAGGAACCCATGTTTGAAAATCTTCTTGAGAAGAAAAACGTAAGAACAAAGGATCTGCACTAGAAGAAGTTCCTATAATTGTTTCAGTACCAAATAATAATACATGTCTATCAACGGGAGATACTAAATTAAATCTAGAGTTTGTTGGAGCCTGTGTAACAATAGCAGCTGGTGTACCAAATCCAACAGAAGTGTCCCATCTAAATGTTCCACCTTCACTAACTGTGGCTAATAAATCTTCACCAAAATTATCAAAAGACCATTGTCTACCATCAATTTTAACAGTAGATGTTGAACGAGGTGTGTTCCATGTTCCATCATTCCAATCTCCTGTTCCCCATCCATAACCATATGCAGAAGCTGATAAACCAGTGCTTATATCATAAGTTGCTGTAACTGTTCCTCCTCCATTTCCTGTAGCATTAGCCGTGCTTCCTGTGTAAGTTATTGTATAAGTATTAGCATCAACGTAAGTTGATATTTCAAATTCTTTATTCATATCTAAACCAGCTGTGGCAGATGCTCCACTAAACGTAACAAAGTCACCTGCTAAAGCTCCATGAGCTGCGTCTGTTACTGTAATAGTTGCACTACCAGACACCGTTGCAAAAGGATTACTTAGTCCTGCTTGCGTTGCTCTAACAGGAGTAATATCATAAGCAGTTCCTTCAGAATAAACGTATAATTTTCTGTCTGTGCCAAGGGCCATGTATCGTATACCATTAAGATCGGACCAGGCATGCATATCTCTTACAACACCAACCAAAGTTTGTTGAATTAATTTAACCCAACCACCAATCTTTTCTGGTAATCCATATCTAAAACGTACTAAATCTGAATCAGTCCAACGACCTTCTGCACCATATTCAGTGTTTTGTTTATCTATTCCTGGAGCAAATTCTATTTTAGTAAGAGGCATTATGCAATCCTTATAAATCTATATTTCATTTCACCAGCGCCACCGCTAGCACCAGAAGATTGAGGTTGTCCACCTCCGCCTCCACCGCCAGAACCTTGAGACCCTGATCCTGCTGATGATCCTGCAGGTCCTCCAGAACCCCCAGATACATTACCATCGTAAGAAGCAGCTCCAGCGCCACCAGTTTGTTGACAGTTATCTCCATTACAGTTTTGACCAGTTACACCTGCAACACCATTACCACCTGAATTAAAAGTTCCTACTTCTCCTGTATTAAAACTTGTAATGTTGTCACCATCAACAGTAGTTCCTGAAGATAAAGAAGATCCTAAAGTAGCTGTTCCTCCAGAACTTGGATTATTACTACGAAGAGGGCCTTGTACACCTCCACCTGTTCCTGATCCGCCTACTCCTCCACCTAAAGAAAATATTGCTCCAGTACTTGCCCCTGTTAAACTTGTTAATCCTCCACTACCAGCAGTTGAATTGTATGAGCTACCTGCAGATTGTGCACCTGCAGCTCCTACTACAGCAGTTAAAGTTTCTCCTCCAACAACTGTATATACTTTATCAGAAATGTAAGCACCTGATCCACCGCCTGTTCCACCTGATTCTCCACCAGCTTTATCATACTCAGCTCCTACAACTCCACCGGCTCCACCACCAACTGCCTGTTGTATATGAATAGCATTAGCATTGGCAGGAACTGAAAAAGTTGTTGTACCTGATCCTGCTGTAGTAAAACCTGCAGGAGTGTCAAATAAAGTAAAAGCAGTTCTCCACGAACCACCATCTTTTATATAGGCGTTTGTAATTGTTTTGTTTGTAAATGAAGTAGCATCTCTTACATAAAGTTGTGAGCCAGCACTTGAGCTTATCTCACGCCAAGTACCACCGTCTTTAACATAAATTGGCATAAGGCATTATGTATATTTGTACCAAATATCTCCATCAGATCCACCACTTGGTGAATTTGTACTTACGGTTCTGTTTCCATTAACGTTTGTACCTGCTGTTGCAGAAACAAAAGCTTGTACATCACTACCAATAGCAACACCTAAATTACTTCTAGATGTGTCCTTTGCAGCAACATCATTTAAATTTTCTGATTCTTGCATTACTCCTGTCACAGCAGTGCCTGAAAATTTATATTTGATAGATTCATAAGTTGGCATATTATTTCTCCGTTAGTTTCCATCCATATGTAGCTCCTGCATATACTAAAGAAAATGCAGCATCTTCAGTAGCTACGGTTAAATCTGTTGTCGCTCCATTTATTTTATTACCATTTCTTGCAACAGTTAAATTGTTTGTATCAAAAGTACTAGCTAAATCTATAATACGAATTTCATCTCCTGATATTGGAGATGCTGGTAAAGTAATTGTAATTACTTGAGACGAAGTATTAACAAAAATTTTATCACCAGGAAATGCTGTATAGTTTCCTGTTTTTGTTACCCAATCTGTTCCTGATGTTTGAAGAACAAACCAGTTAGTCCCATCAGTAGCTAAGAATACACTAGTACTAGGTTGAATAACATAAGTGTTACCTGCTGCACCTAATCTAGCTGTAATAGTAAAAGAAGCATTATTGTTTCTTAAAAAATAAGTTTTTTGAGTAGCTTGAAATTGAATAATAAAATTTGAAGAGTGTCCTGTAAATATAATAGCAGCTTGTCTTGATTCATTATCAGCTTGTGTAGCACTAATACTTTGAGCTGAGGTTAATGTGTAAGGACTAGAAGCTGCTGATAAGTTCTTTGTATATACGCCTGCAATAGAATATTCTAAGCCATACTGTAGGTTATTATTAGTAGTATTACCCCAAGCATTAGCTTGTTCTCCTGATCCTATAAGTTCTAAATTTAATAATGCCGAATAAGTTGATGCCATAATTTTCCTATGCTGCGTCCTGCCAAGTTATTGTATCAGAATCATCTACCTCTGTCCATGTTGAAGTTTCTGAATCATTTACTTCATTCCAAGTAGATGTCTCTGAGTCATCTACTTCTGCCCATGCAAAAACAGCAGTAGAATTAGATAAAGCTATCGCAGTTGTTAATCCTGCAACAACTGGAGTACTATCTTGTATTAAAGTAACACTATTTAAAGCACTTGATATAATATTACCGGTTGGTAAAGCTGTTGAGTTAGCTACTATAGAAACATTTCCTGTTGTTAAAGTACCAATACTTTGACCGGTAACTTCAATTTCTCCAGTAGCTTCTACTGTAACATCAGATATAAATGTTTGAACAATGTTAGTTGAGACAGGGACCAGGGTTACTGCATCAACAGTAACTGTTCCTGTAGTAAGACCACCAATACTTTGACCGGTAACAGATACATTAGCATCAGCTGTAACAGATACATCATTTGTAAATATATCCAAGTCTGGTTCGGAAGAAGCATCAATAGAAACTTGACCTCCAGCTGTAACACCATAAGTTCCAATTGAAACTGTACCAATGTCCTGTCCTGTTACTACAACAGTAGGATTAGATATAATATCAAGAGTTACATTAGCAACGGTAGAATTTATATCTTCACCGGTTACTAAGACAATAGTATCCGCAATTACAGATTCAGTTCCTTGTACTATATTAAGAGGATTGCCACTAACGGCTATAGTTTGGCTCCATGAAGCAACAACTGTTCCAGTGGTAAGAGTACCAATGTCTTGTCCTGTAACAACCGCTACCGCATCTTGTTTACCAAGGGACGATATCGGACCTTCTGCAAATGCTAGGATCCCTAACGTCATGCGCTATCTCGCTGTTGTGGGAACGCCCGCTGAACTTACAAAAGGATTTTCTGCAAAAGCCATAAAAGATATAGGACTGCCGTCTGCATTTATATCTCCATTATCTTCTCTGATTTTTACTCCATTAGCTAAAAAATCAACATCATTTACGCTGTTCCCTGTAGATTGTTCGTTATTTGCATTTACCTCTATATAGTAATCTAGTTCGTTACCTCCCCCTGAACTACTTCTTTTATTATCCCATAAAGTCCAATATGAAGCGTTATCTATTCTTTTAGTCATAAACCAAGCTGGCTTAAAACCAGTATAAATAAAAGGGCCGTTTGTGCTACCATTACCAGTATACGAACCAAATTTGCTATAACCTTGTTTTTCACTAAAGCAGTAAGCTATGTAAGCTGTTCCACTTTCATTACCTTTGGTATTAGTGCCTAAATAAAAAATACCATTGGTAGGTGCAGTATTACTAAAGTACCCTGCATCTGTATCTGCCGCCGCTGTTAAATTTAAAAATGTGGCTTTTGTAGGTCCCATTGCTTGATGATAAACCATCCAATCTCTAACTCCATCAGTTCTTTTAAAAATAATTGCACTTGGAATTGCAGTTAAACCATGCCCTACAGTTGCACCATTAACTCCATTTCCTGAATACGAAACAATACTAAAACCAGCAGTTGTATTTGCTTGCACGGTAGAAGTAATTGAGCCAGACCCGTTACTAGAAGTAGTACCGCCATTAGCTTTCCAACCATAATTAATATAAGTTTGACCATTTTGATTTTGATTATTAAGACCACTACATGTAAACCCATCAGTATTAAATGCATTTAAACCAAAGCCATCTTGACCATTGCTATTATCGGACATTATCCTGTTACCAGCTCCTCTTGTGCTATCTACCCAATACCAACTATCCCCAGCTGAACTTAGTTTTCTTCCAACACATAAATCAGGTTGCATACTAGAATTTCCTTCATATGTTTTAGTGGTGGGATTAACGCCATTGCCACTGTAAGATAATGATTGGCAATGTGCTGTTCCGTCATTTATTGTTGTATATACACCCATATTAACCTCCGTATGCTCCTAGGTTCTTAGTACATAACGCATAAAACCCTGATGGTACAGCGTATTCGAAGTTACCATATCCGTTTGCATCAGAATTTCCTGACGCTATAGTATATGAAGGATTGCCAAAATTAAATTGACAAGATGCTGTAGAACCAATTCCATTTTGAAAGGTTGGAGTAATAAAATTACCCGCAGTATAACCTGAAGAAAAGTTTTTTAATTCTCCTGATCCACCTGCTGGATTACCACTATTCATCCATGTTCCATTTTTACCATAATATATTTTTGTATTATCAGCATCAACAGCTACCATTAAAATATCTCCATTAGAACAAGCAGTAGAGTTAACAGTTTCTGTGCTTCCATTAAATCTAAAATCATTAGAACCGCCTGCACTATTTGTAACTAAAGCTGTTTGTTTTAAATTATTGTCATTAGAACTTAGAGTACTATCATTTGATAATTGTAAAATATTAGAATCTAAATTTATCCCTGTTTCTACTTTATTAACAAGTTTAACTTCCCAATACCATTTACCTGCACTAAATGCCATTGTACCTGCTGCTCCTTGATCGTTTGCTGTGTTAGTTGCTACTAAGTTGCCGTTAGATAAAGTTACAGAA
>Ga0208767_1000154_pt1 | contig 49744 bp, 53 predicted proteins | sample VirMetDEL_Mar_21_FD_184514 | JGI IMG/M metagenome (GOLD analysis project Ga0208767, IMG submission 184514) | Aqueous microbial communities from the Delaware River and Bay under freshwater to marine salinity gradient to study organic matter... | ecosystem: Environmental > Aquatic > Marine >...
AAGTGTTGGGTCTGCAGTAGCTGTTGTTGCGATACTTGCATTACCAGAGCCGTCCCATGAAACAGACCCTGTAACTGCACCAGTTAAACTTAGTGTTCTTGCAGTTGTCCATTTATCAGCATTAGGATGATAGCCATCAGCAAATATACTTTGCCATGCGCCCCATGTACCGCTAATTTTATGTCTAAATTTAGGTACAGTTGTTGCAGCATTAGCCTCGAATACTAATTGAGATGAATAATTAGTCGCACCAGTACCTACTTCAAAACCTCCATTGTAATTAGACCCAGATCTATTAGAAGCTTGGAAATTACTTACAAAGGGTCTAAATCTAGTATTACTAGCATTAGAAACTGAATTTAAATCACTAATACCACTAACATCAAAGTAAGTATGATTATGTGAGTCGTTTACAACTGCAACATTAATTGATGTAGTACCTGAGCCTGTTGCATCTCCACTTAAAGTAATTGTTTGGTTGCCTGTTAAATAGTTCGGATTACTTGAAGGAACCCATGAAGGTGTTACATCTGCATTCGTGTCTATAGTATCAAGTTTTGTTCCGTCTGCTGCGATATCACGACCATCTACTGTTCCTGTAACTGTTACATTTCCATTTTCGCCATCGACTGAGAATACTGCAGTTCCTGCACTTGAACTACTACCATGTTTTATAATTCTAAAGTTTGCGCCTGAAGTATTATTACTATTTGAATCAAGATTGAGTATGATTTCTCCATAAGAGTTAATTCTTATATCATCTGTGCCCATACCTGAAATAGCATGCTCTAAACTTCCATTTCCATAAAAAGATATATATCCGCTTCTTGGTAAAATAATTTTTTCATCGCCAGTATCGCTTGTTCCAGTTAAATCTATATCACCAGTCATGGTGCCACCTGCAAGGGGCAATTTAGTAGCAATACTATTTGTTACAGTTGTAGAGAAGTTTGCATCATCGCCAAGAGCAGCCGCTAATTCATTGAGTGTATCCAATGTGCCAGGTGCAGAATCGACAAGATTACTGATTTGTGTTCCTACATATGACTGAGTAGCATAGCTTGGGTCACTTGATGGAACCCACGAAGGTGTTACATCTGCATTTGTTGCTATTGTGTCAAGTTTTGTACCATCAGCTGCAATATCACGACCGTCTACTGTTCCGCTTAAAGTTAAGTTTCCAGAAGGGTCTACTGCAAGTACTTCTGAAGTTGCATGGAAAAGTTTAAATTCACTTGAATCATTATCATTTGAATCAAAGTAAAGATTTAATCCTGCTAAACTATTTATTGTAACACAATTAATGCCATTTCCACTTCCATCATCGTCAAAATCAATATAAGAACCTGGTTGAGCAGATCCAGTAAATGTATCTGATGCAATTCCTCCAGTAAATGTTTTTGCGCCTGAAATTGTTTGTGTAGTTGTTGTTGTAACTTTACCGTCAAGTGCTGTTTGTAATCCGTCTACATTTGAAATGACATGATTATGACTATCATCTGCAACTGTAACATTAATCGAAGTTGTTCCAGAACCTGATACATCTCCACTTAAAGTAATTGTTTGGTTGCCTGTTAAATAACTGCCTGAAGGTTGTTTACCATCTAACTGAGTTTGTATATTGCTTGTTACACCATCTACGTAATTTAATTCTGTTGTTGTTGCAGTTACTCCATCAAGAAGATTTAATTCTGCAGCACTTGCTGTAACTGCTGTACCATTAAATTGAAGCTGGTGTCCTGATGTTAAGTTTAAATCTCCTCCTACAGTAATTGTATCTTGGTCAAGTTTTAAAACTTCGATTTCACTTTCACCTGAGTTTCCACCCAATTTAAAAATAAAGTCTCCAAAATTTCCTGTACCTTCATTACTTGTATCTTCAATATAAGTAAACACAGCAGTAGTATCAAATATATCTACATCTAATACTTGAGTAGAGTCAGAGCCGACTCTGCTTATTTTGAGTGGAGTAGCTCCTGAAGAAGTGTTTATATTTACACCTGTGAAATCTGGATTTGAACCACTTCCATATTTAGCGTTTAACTGAGTTTGAATATTACTTGTTACACCATCAAGATAATCAAATTCTGTTGATGTAACTCCAGTAGCATGTAGAGTATCTAAGTAGTTAAGTTCAGTAACGCTACCAGTATATCCATCAAGAACATTTAATTCAGCTGCTGTTGATGTAACGGTAGTTCCACCAATTTTGAAAGTATTAGGTACATCAAAATAGCCATCTTGATGCATTTCTGCTACTTTTGTAAATGTATTTAAAGCATGTGTTCCTGTTGCAGTGCCATGATTTTTAACATAGAACTCTAATCCACCATATCCACCAGCCTTCATTTTAATAACCGACATTCCAGCTTGTGCTGCGCCATTATAGTCTGGAGTATATGCGCCACTTGCATAATCAGCATTAAATGTTATTTGACCAGTATTACTGTCTCCTGTAAGGATTCTTGTATATGAACCGTTTTTAATATCTCCTGAAGAAGTTATACTTCCCACTGTAATGTTTGGTGTGCCTGATAATCCTCCAGATGTTCCAGTAATGTTATCACTACTTGTAATTTTAGTATTTAACTGAGTTTGTATATTACTTGTTACACCATCTACGTAATTTAGTTCGGCTTTTGTCGCTGTAATTCCGAGATTCGTAATTGCATTTGCTTGTTGTGTTCCAGTTAAGCCTTGTGAAGCTGTATCAACTCGAAGACGATTTCCTAATGCTGTTGAAGTTGTTGTAGAAAAGTTTGCGTCATCTCCAAGTGCTGCTGCTAATTCATTAAGTGTATCTAATGCGGCTGGAGCTGAATCTACTACTCCTGCAACTTGTGCATCTACATATGCTTTAATTGATTGTTGAGTTGGTACTCTTGTTGCTGAATTTGTTGCAAAGGAATCTTCATCAATAAATGTGATTCCTGAGATTGTTCCATCGCTGAATGAAGTTGCTTCAACTGTTCCTGCAAAAGTTGCATTTCCTGTTGAGCTTAAAGTTAATGCAGTTCCATCAACACTGTTAATAAAATTAAATCCGTTTCCTGTTACACCTGTTGTGGCTGACCATGTTCCACCATAATTTCTAAAACTACTTGAGTTGCCTGTATAAACATTAGCAAAAGATTCAACACCATGAGTACCAAAATTACATCTTTGAGCACCTCCAGTAATAATACTTAATCTATCAATAGAAGATACTTGATATACTGATAATCCAGTATTTGTATGACCAGTAAATGTTATAGTAGGATCAGTAGTCGAATCACTATCTTTAGCGTATATTTCTCCTCCAACAGTAAGATTTCCTGAAGATTGAATAGTACCTGTAATATTAATATCACCAGTACCTGTTATATCGCTTGAGTTTAAATCTAAATCACCACCAAGCTGAGGAGTTGTATCTTCTACAACATTATTTATAGAAAGAGCTTCGACTGCATCAGAGAAATCTGTTGCAACTGATTGATTTGAAGCATTTCCTAAGAAAAACTGATCTTGATCTAAGTTTGGAGTAGCGTTTGTTCTTCCCGCACCGCCTACTTTTATGACACCATTAGAAGTAGCTACTCTTAAAACTTTACCAATATTTTGAACTAAGTTACTTTCTCCAGTTGGAGCAGTTTTTGTAAAAGCACCTGCAGTTGTAGCACTTACATATAGAGAATCTCCTATAGAACAAGTACTAGTATCTAATGCAGCACTACCAGAGCCATATAAATTACCAAAAGTTACAACTTGTCCTGAACCGCCGTTTGCAATATCGGCTAATACAAGTCCAAAAGCAGGCATTGTAGAAGCACTATTTGCCTGAGCTTTTGATACTACAGTATTATCTCCGGCTGCTCCACTAATATAAACAACGTCACCTTTACTTAAAGCTTCTCCCGCTTGAACTGTAAATCGGATTCCTCCGTCTAAATCTCCTTTTATTTCATAAGAAGATTCAGGGAACCCTTCCAGGACGATACCATTTGAAGTTATTTGAAGAATTTCTGTTCCTGCAACATCAAATCTTATAATATCTTCGTCTGCGCTCTCCTCGACTTGTATCTTGGTATCGCCATCAGCGTCAGTTATCGAATTAGATGAGCCTCCCCCAGAAACACTAGCAAAACTCAAGTTACCTGAGCCATCTGTCTGTAGTACTTGGTTTGCGCTTCCGTCTGAATTTGGGAATGTATATGCGTTGTTGAATGTAACTGCACCATTTTGATCAATGGATAATCTATTTACAGTTGTTGAGCCATTATAACTTTTTAGAGCAATTGTACCATGGCTTGTTCCGTTTTGTGAGGTAAATCCTAACTGCGCACCTTCTTTATCGATATAAGCTATATTATTTGAACCGTCTGCATCTTTTAGTGCTATTCTAGCAAAACTTGAAGTATCTCCTACAACTTGTAATTTTGCTGCGGAATGTACAGAAGAAGTTGTATTAATTAAAACTCTTCCTGATGAGTCTATTCTCATGGCTTCTACTTGGTTGCCTGTAGACATAGTAATGTAGTTAATATCTACACCAGTCCTATCTACTACCATCCAGTTATTTGCATCAGTTGCTGCATCATTAACTGCTCTAAAGCGGAAAGTCCCATCAGTACCTGCATTGTAGTCCCAAGTCTTTTCGTCTGTTGGTGCAGATGTATTTTTACTTCTTAGGTATGGTGCAGAACCTTCAAAATGTAGCTGTGTAGCAGGCGAACTCGTTCCAATACCAAGGTTGCCGCCTCTAAAAACGTAATTACCAGTGTCTGATGTTTCACCAAATATAATGTTCTGTGAGGCAGTTGTTCTATTTATGATTGCGGCTGTAGTACCACTAGAAGACCCAACTTCAATTCTAGGGTATGTACTTGTAGAGGTGTTTATTCTAAATATACCACTATTCTTTTCTACTGTGAATGTTTGCGATGGTGAAGTTGTTCCTATGCCAACGTTGCCATCTTCATCAACTACCATTTTAGTAGTAGGAGCATTACTGTTTACACCAGTCTTAGTTGTTTTAAAATGTAACTCATTACTTCCATTAGAAGAAGCTGACCTTATACCTTCAACACTGGCATAATATAGAGTTTCGTCATCACTTGAAGCTGATGTATCAAACCTTATAGCTCCACCGCCTCCATTTTGATTTGTACCAGTCTGTCTTAGGAATATAATATTTGTAGGACTTGTTCCCATTGCTGTAGATGTCTCTAATATATGGTCTGGCGAAGTTGTTCCGATTCCAACTCGACTGTTGGTAGTATCGATATGAAGAATATCATTGTCATGCACAGCGACAATATCATTATTTCCCTTTTTAATATAGACAGCACCGTCCGCGGTGTTAATTGCTATTTCACCGAGTGCTAAATCTGAAGATGTGGGTATGTTTCCAGCTGTTGCTGACCTTTTTAATTGTATTGTCTGTGCCATATTTATGGTATTCCTATCTGTTGCCTATATAGGCGGAATAGTGGAACTAATTAGAAAGTTCCACCATCAATTGTTGTTGTCCATGAAGCTGTACCTGCTGTTCCCATTGTTAGGAATGCATTATTTGATGCTGGTTTTGCTAATGCAGTATAACCAGTATTAGTACCTGCTCCAATAAGTAAGTCACCTACTGCTGTTGCAGAGATTCCTTTAATTTTTAATATATCTCCACTTATTTCAAGTGTTTTATTATCGTCATTTACATTAAGAGTGTTGCCTGATTTAGTTAACGCATCGCCTGCAATAATTTGTCCAGCTCCTGAGAACTGAGCAACTGGCATTGCAGTAGTACCAAATGTTGCGGGCGTACCGTTATGTGTAAATACATAACCATTGTCTGCACCTACAGTACCTTCTTCAACAAATACAAATGTACCGCCAGTTAGTTCTGCGGCTGTATTTGCATCTGCTGCTCTTGCTGGAGTCGCTCCAGCTATATAGATACCATTCTCTCCTTGAGTTGTTTGATCTTTGACAAGAACTCTGTCTCCGTCTGCAAGTTCTACACCATCAATTGTGTCTCCAACATTAAGAGCTGTTGCAATATTAATGTTAGCTGTTGTAGCTACTCTTACTGAATCTTTAATATCAAGAGCTTGTTTTACTGCATCAACATATCCTTTTGTAGCGGCGTCTTGTGCACCTGTAGGATCGCTAACATTTACTACTCTAGCATTGTTAGCATCAATTGTTCCTGTTCCATTTGGATTAAGTGAAATATCACCGTTTGCATCTGTACTAGATATCTCGTTTCCATTAATTGTAATATTGTCTGCAACTAAGCTTCCACCAGTAATTGCTCCTGTAGCTGTTACAGTTGATAATCCTGAGAAAGAGGTTACATTTGTACCTAGTGCTGCTGCAGTTCCTCCAAAGGAAATGCTTGAATTATCAAGTTGTGAGTTTGAAAGTGAACCAATGCTTACTGCTCCATTTGAAACAGAGAAATCATTTGAGTTAAATGAGGCAATACCTTTGCTTGATGTTGTAGCATTGTCTCCAGATAAAGTTACTGTACCTGCAGAGTATGAAGCAGTTAAACCTGTTCCACCCTCAACAATAACAATACCTTTTGCAGATGCTGTACCTGTGTCTGCTGCTACTGTAAGTGTTGTACCTGTAGCTGAAGTGCTAATACCAGAACCGCCAGAAACAGTAAATGTTTCACCAATTGTAGCTGCTGCTGAACCTGAGTCTGAAGATAGTGTTATATCTTTTGCAGAAACTGCACCACTTGATACGGTAAAGTTTGCTGATGCAAAAGATGCTAAACCTTTTACTGAGCTAGAAGCATCTGCTACTGCTACTGTTACTGTGTCACTTCCTACAGTAGTGCTTACTGCACCTGTACCTGTAAATGTTAAAGTGTCACTAATTAAGCTTATTGAATCTGTAGAAGCACTATCTCCTGCGATTCCTAATACTGTTGAAATTGTTTGGAATGAAACTGCTCCAGAACCGTTTGTAATAAGAGCTTGTCCATTTGATCCATCTGCTGTTGGAAGAGTATACCCAACAGTACCATCTAAACCTATTTCTAATTGTTTGTTAAAAGTGATTAGTTCTGCGTCATTTGTAGTATCAAATGTTAAATAGTTGTTGTTGCCTTCTGAAATTGTAAGAGCAGTTGCTGAACCATCAACAATATCAAACTCTATTGCTCCACCTGTTGCAAAATCAATACTTCCAGTTGCAGGGTCAATAATTAAATTACCTGAACCAGTAGATATTGTATTTCCATTTAGTTGTAGATTGTCTACTAAAAGATTATCAATCTTGCTGTCAGGTCCAACAATGATTGCTGAACTTGCTGTAAGTGTACCAGCTGCATGGTCGAGCATCTCGACGTAGGTTTGACCCCCGATTACATCATAGGTAGAACCATCTCCGATAAATAGCTTATTCGAGTTGTAGGAATATCCTAACTCACCTTTTGCTAGATTGGAACCTGGATTTGCGGAGCTATCACTTCTTTTAATTTTTATAACTTGTGCCATTTGTTAGTCCTTAAAAACCACCTCCATCGAGGTTGTCCATTGTACCTGTTGCTTGTGCAAGAGGTACGAATTCTAAAATACTTGGAGAAGTTTCTCTATATACCATTAACTGATCATCATTAGTATCGTACCATAGATCTCCTTCTGTCAAATTACTTCCTGTTGGGGCAGTATCGCCCCTAAAAAATTGGTCTGCTAATACTTCGAGAGCATTTGCTACTGTGCCTTCGGGAATAATATTCTTGTAAGCGTCTACATTAATCTGAGTTGCGTTTGCAGCAATTAAATCTAAACTTGTAGTAACTTGAATGGGATTATCACTTTGATTTAAAATTACAGAATTATTTGTTTCATTTACTGTAACATAAGTAGGTGTTTCATTTACTGTGATTGTAATTGCCATTATCTTGTCACTTCAGGAGTTACTGTTACTTTTCCTTCCATAAGACGTGTAACTCCGCTTGAACTGGATTCAATTTCTAAATCATATACATAGATTCCTTCTTCAACAGCTGAAGTTGCTGAATCAGTCGCTGAAAGTTGAATCTTACCTTGCACAGCATTCGATACGGAAGCTGTAAAGGTAAGAGCAATAGTCGAAGAGTCATGCGTTGAGCGCATCTGCATCCGAGGTGTATACCCCGTTAAATTCATTGCAGACCCACTGTCCTGGACTGTTATCTCACGACTGAACGTGGTTCCCTGCTCTAATGTAAAATCATACTTTCCAGCTGCCATTTCTTAATTTCTCCATTGTCTAATTATACCAAAAATTTATACCTAATGTCAAGCATTAAATTTTCGAGGTAGTAGTCTTTTCCTAAGAACTAGGATATTTATCTTTTACTGCCTTTCTACCAAGATAGAATAGTCCAGTTTTTGCTGTTTCTCCAAATTTTCCACTGTCTATATCGTGGTATAAATTGTCCAACTGTTCTCTTAGTTGTTCATAATAATCTTTTCTGTTACTTGAATAAGTATTTGATTTATTTAAATTTATATTCATTCTCCGTACCTCTTAACATTTATTGTAACTGGACTATGTACTTTATAGTAATCTTTTGAAAATTTAATTTTATAAATGCCAGGTTCTTGTACTGTAAAAGTTAAAGTAGTATCTGACATAATTCCTGCTGATACATTATCTACAAATACTTCCGTGCCTGAAGGTAGTCCAGTAACATTTATTACTTCATCTATTGCAGGAGTTATTGTACTAAATACTGGAAGAAAAATAGACTTTTCAACTAGTCCATCTTCATCTGCATTTACATAATATTTGTCACTTGTTGGTGTATCTTCAGTTTCAACTTGTAAATAAGAGTTGCCATTTAAAGATTCATTCGAAATAATTTCACTACTAACTCCTGCTGTAGTAGCCCAAAGTATTTCTCTATTACTATTGTAAAATAAATTATAAGTTGTCATAAACTTGCTCCGTTTAAAAAATTTTCTGCTGTAAATATCACATAACTATATGCTATTACTGAGGAAGAACCTATTGAACTTACATAGCTATCGCTATTATCCTCTATTCCATATGTATTTCGCATGTATAGAGCATAAGGACTAGTACTATTTAACCTTACATCTATTCCTCCACCTGCTCCTCCGCTATTTTCATCTCCTTCATCTTCATCAGGTACTTCGTAAAATGAGTATTGTGCTTCATTAGGAGTCCATACTTGAGTTGCAACTCCACTACTTAAATCTGACACTCTACACCATCGTACTGCATAAGCTGGTTTATATCCTAATCCATGAGAAATAGTTATTTCATCATCAGAATAAGTCGTTGAGTTATAAGTAAAAGTTAGAGAAGTTCCTACCGAATTAGTTACTGAAGGAATTAAAAATCCTTGTCCGTAAGAATGAACAATTAAACTTTCTACAGCTCTTGAATCAAATCCTAAAGGTGCAGTTGTTGTTAATACATCCTCACTTGATCTAGACACAAAGAGTCCGTAATCTGAAGTTCCTCTTTTTCCTAGTAATACTCTATTTCCCATAATTAAAATAATGCCAAATTTGAATACTTAGCTACCGCGATTGTTTCCGTTGTAATTGAAGAAGTTCCATTATTAGTTATAGTTATTGAATCTGTCCCAGAATCAAAATTATAAGTATCCCCTGTTGACGCTGAACTGTCTGTATGTAAAACAGTTGAGCCAAACCCAAATAAACCAAAACCAAAATTAAAGTCTACAGAGCTTAAATCAATTGTTGCTGTGCTTCCCGAACTTATTGTTGTTGTAGTTGAAGTATTATTACTTGTATCAATTGGTGCCAATTGAAATAAACCTCGAATTCTGCTTAATGCTCCTGTACTTCCATTATCAGTATTAAAAACTAATTCATCTGCAGTGCATGTTGTTACGTCTTTTCCAGAACGTGAAATATATAATCCATATCCTGGAGTTCCTGAACTATGTCCATGATTTGTATTTGTATTTTTTCCTAATATTAATCTGTTTGCCATAATCTATCCAAAATAAGTACTTGTCATATATCCATATGCACAAGGTATTCTTAGTACAAAAAAGTTTACATTTCTTGCGTCCTCTGCAAAATTTGTTATTTCATCGTATGCTCTACCTAGATTTGGGGTGTCCATAGCGGCAACCCCTCCGACTGCATTTGTTGCAAGAACAGTTGCAGTAACAGGAATAAAAGTAGAACTTGTTGTCCTCCACATGCTTCTATCTTGATACCAATAACTCTCATCTCCAACATTAACATCCACCTCTCCTTTATTTCTTTCTGAAAATACTACAAGAGGAATATACCCTAGGTTTGCTTTGTTTCCTGTAGTTAGAAAATTTGTTCCCGTTGTTTCTGTAGTGGGTTGAGTTAAAGTTGCGGGCGCTAGTCCTAAATGACTCTGTAATGAATTAGTTGAAGGGTATGCTATAGTAAGTGTGCTAATAGAACTGGATCCCTGTATTTTTAAAGCTGTGCTTACTGCACTTGCTGTTACTCCAGTTATATTTGCTGCATTTATATCAGTTACTAAATCATTAGTGCTTGTATAACCAAAATTTGTAGCTGAACTAATTGTTACTGTTGTTCCATTTATTATTATTTTATTTCCTACTTGATTACTTAATTGATATAATGCTCCAGTTTGAAATCTAAAGTAATCTGATAAAGCTCCATAAGTTATATCCACTCCCCCAGCATATATTTGTCCACAACGATTTTTTGTGCTATCAAATAATAACTGTTTTGAAGTTGCAGTGAGCACATTTACTCCTGGCTTTGATACTTGTAAACCATAGTTACTGCTTCCTAAATCTCCTAATCTCACTCTATTTGCCATTAGTCTGTAATTAAAATTCTCCCGTTTGTTCCATCAATTGTTATATTTCCTATTACTATACTACCACCACTTGCAACTGTCATACTTGAAACAACATTTCCTGATGTATTAATTGCTGTTCCATTGTGTGTGGCTTTTCTTGTTCCCGCTATATTAATACCACTAGAATCAGAAGCTACTTGAGCATCCGCTGCTGTTAAAGCTACAGTTGCAGCATTTCCATTTGTTAATGAGAAAGTTGCTCCTGTTGTTCCATTTCCTGCAGATTTTGCTAGAGTTACAGAGGAGTTTTTAATTGCGGTATCTCCTAATACAGTGCCTCCCGAATCTTTAATATTTGTTCCTGCTATTGCACCAACTGTCGCCCCTGATTCAATGCCACCCAGTTTTGATGATGATGTAGAATCTAATGATGCAAGGTCTGATAAACCAACAGTCCCTTTATCTAAACCAACTGAATCAATAAGAGTAGAGCCTTTCTTAATCTGCACATTTTGACCACTCTTAGTTATAACGAGGTCAGAGTTTCTCACATCTTCATCAGTTAGTGTGTTATTTCCTGAATCTTTTAAGTTTGTTCCTGCAGTAGCTCCAACTGTTGCACCTGATTCAATACCACTTAGCTTTGTTCCTGCTCCACTCTCTAAAGAGTTTAAATCTGAAAGACCAACATTGGTTTTATTAAATGCTTGACTATCAATGACTGTAGTTCCTTTTTTAATCCTAAAGGTTGTGTTGCCTGTGAAATCAATAGACAAGTCGCTATTTCTTACATCTTCATCACCTAATGCGTTGTTGCTACTATCTACAAGGTTTGTTCCTGCTTTTGCTCCTACAGTTGCACCTGATTCAATACCACTTAGCTTTGTTCCTGTTCCACTCTCTAAAGAGTTTAAATCTGAAAGACCTACTGAACTTTTATTAAATGTTTGGGCAGAACCACCTCCACCAGTCAAGGATAATGATGTTCCTGATAAACTTAATGAAATACCTGAGTTCTTAACAGCACCCTGAGATGTGCCGTCTACTACTAAATTGTTTCCTGAAAGAACGGTCTTGTTAGGCTTTTGTCCTGTTGCAAATACTTTACCTGTTCCTACTAAATCTGTTTCAGCTATTTTGCTATTTGATAATACCTGTGATGTTCCTATGTTTGCTAAAGAACCATCAGCATTTAATGTGATACTTGCGTTTTTTAAATCATCATCACCTAAGACATTATCGCCAGAGTCTTTAATGTTAGTTCCTGCAGTAGCTCCTTCAGTAGCATTGTTCTCAACTCCACTTAGATTTACTAATCCTTGTCCTAATCCAGTTACAGAGTCTAGAATATTATTTCCTGAATCTCTAATTCTTAAATTGTTTGAGTCACTTGTAATTCTTAAGTCTGAATTTTTAAGAGTTGCTTTTGGTCTTAACTCACCACTTATAACTTCTAAATTTGCAGATTCTACACTTAGATTGCTTAAATCTGATTTTACCTGAGCATCATTTGTTACATTGTTTAATGCAATAGAAGCTTTGGTAAATGTATTATTTGTAGTGCTTGCATTATTCAATGTAACAGTACCACCACTTGCTGTTAAACTTATCTGATCATTTTTTAATGCGGCAGGAGCTGCTTGAGAATCAATAACTGTTGTTGCTCCTTTCTTAATTCTAACTGTTGTTCCACTATAATCAATTTGTAAATCATCATTTCTTACATCTTCATCACCTAGTGTACTTCCTCCAGAATCTTTTAAGTTTGTTCCCGCAGTTGCTCCTAATGTAGCGCCATCTTCTGGTAAAGTCGTTGCAAATAATTTTCCTGTTCCAACTACATTGCTAGATACTATTTTATCATTTGAAAGTACTACGCTATTAAATGCAGTATTTGCTCCTGTTATTTTTCCATCTGCATTTATACTGATTGAAGTATTTTTTAGTCCTGAATTAACTGATCCTGTTTGATAAGTTGTAGTACCAAGTCCTGTATTTCCAAATCTTATTCGAATATTGTCTACATCTTGAAACCCTATGTCAATATCATCTAAATCAATTATATCAAATTTGCCGCCTCTTGGACGTACTGGGCCTACAGTAAAAGTTGGATTACTATCTTCAAAAGTATCTTCTGCGATAGTTACATCACTATAAGCGTATGGAGTAGCTGGAACACTAGTATTCCACCCCGAAGGTAATCCTGTTAAACTACGAGTGCTAAAATTAAATGCCATATTTGTATTAGAAGGAGAAGAAGGTAAACTTCCAAAATTCCAATCATCATAATAAACTCTTATATTATCAACTCTTGGTTGTTGTGCTTCAGACTGTAATTGTGGAGTTGACCAAATACCTGTTCCTATTGAGGTTGAGTTTGCTCCATTTGCTCCTATTGCTGTAGCTTTACAAGTCCATAAATACTGACCTGAACCAGATGGAACTGTTTCTGACCAGTTTCCACTTGCACTTGCTATTGGTGTAGAAGTAATTGCTCCACTTGTAAAACTATAAGTTTCACTACTACTTGGAGTCGAAGGTGTACTACTTGAACTTGATCTTAGGTATATTTGTACTTGTGCTACATTATCTCCATCTGCTCCTGGGTCTCCTTCTGCTCCATCGGCAAGTCTAACAATAGTGATTTCATCTTCATCAAATTTAGTACTACTAATTGTATTATTTCTTGCTTCTACTTTATAAACATCATTTCCATCAGAAAAACTACCATCATCTACAGTAATTGAGCTAGTAGCTCCAAAGTCTCCACTGTTTACAGATGAAATTGCTACATCATTTTTATACCATTTATATTGAATAGTGCCTGCATAAGTAAATGCAGTAGCTGTTAGAGTAATACTTGTAGGAGTAGCAGCAGTAGCACTACTGGTTGCAAATTTAAATACTTGATTATCTGCTGAAAGGCTAACTTTTTGTAAAGCAGCAACTTTATTAATAGATACTACTTTACTATAGGTAACATTATCATAAGTTGCTTGTAAAGTAAATTCTTCATTATTACTACTCCAAGCACTACCTGTAAAACTATATACTCCTGTACTTTCATTAATTGTACAAGTTAATCCGTTTTGTGTTTTTGATCTAGTTGCTCCATTATCTGTAAATCCGCTTCCACCATAAACTACTCCACTTGTTTGTTCTGTGGCTCCATCATAGAGTTTCATTTCTCCACCAGTGCCCGTATAAATTATTGTTCCTGAAACACCAAATAAACTATACTGTTGTGCAGTTGTACTTTCATTTGTAAGAAGTACTGTTACTGCACTTGCTCCTGTAGCTCCTGTATCTCCTTTATCTACTCGTGTAAATGTTTGTTTTTTCAATACAGTTTGAATATTCTCAATATTAATAGTATATGTTATACTTGCAGAAGTTCCTGTCATTCCACTATGATCTGCAAAAATAACTGGGTCACCTGTTGATGTTCCATTTGTAGATGAAGGAGTAATTCCACTTCCTGTTGCGGTTACTTTAAATTCTCCACTTGTTGGAGTACCTGTAGTAATACCATTTAATTCAGTAGAGCCTTTAAATATAGATATTGTAGCTCCTGAGCCTGTAAAGTTTAAATTTGCTCCATTTTCATCGGCAGGTATTGCATGGGATTCATTATCTAAAATTACTGTATATGCATTAGAACCTTCTTTGACTGCAAAAATATTTATTGTGTCAAAAGCTATTTCTGTTGATGCTGCTGTACCTTCAGAAACTCCAACTCTTAATGATTTTGGAGTTGTAAAATGGGCGCTTGGAACAGTAAAACTAAAAGTATCCGAATTTGCTGTAATTCCATCTGTATAAGAAGTTTCGTCAGTTATACCGTCTCCAGTAAATTTAAAATGTCCATCTGTAAAGTTTTGTGAAGTCGCTGTAAGAGTAATTGTTCCAGAAGGGTCTGGATTTGCTCCGTCTGCATCATATACAATAGAGTAATCTCCTGCAGTTAATCGTACAGTTTTTGCATCATCTCCATCTGCTCCTTGATTTCCTTTTTTCGATTTAGCAATTGTATAAGTTTGGTCAATTGTAAAACTTGTTCCTGTTGGAGATATATTTGAAGGAACTGTTACACGAAATACAGCAACTCCATAGTCTCCTAAGCCTGAACTTGCTATTGTATATACTCCAGTACTTGCTCCTATTGTTGCATCTACTCCAGATTCGCTCTGAACAGCATATGTGCAACTTGTTGTTCTATCTGTTGTACCTATGTATACTTTAAAAGTTCCTCCCGCATTATTTATATTTCCACTTGTAATAAGTGAAGAATCAATTACTCCACTTTCATTTGTTGGAACTACATGAGCTGAGTTTGTTAAAAATGCAGTAGTAGAATCAGACCCCGATTCAATACCATATACTGAAATAGAGTCAGTTGCTTTTACAGTACCTGTTGTACTTCCATCTCTTACTTTAACTGTAATTGTTTTATTCTCATTTACAGCAGGTTCATCTCCGTCAGGAAGTGTATAAGTTGTTGTTGTTGAATTTTGATCACTCGAACCATCTACTATGAACTCATAGTATGGAGTTCCACTAAATTCTCCTGACCCTTGTAGTGTAGTACTTAAAGAAATACTATCTGTTTCAGTACCTTGTGCACTATAACTAATTACATATTGACTTGCTTCTAATTTAACTGCAATTGCATCTGCACCAATACTACCTGAGGAACCGTCTTTTGTTACGGTTGCAGAAACTAATTCTGTAAAAGTTTCCCCACTTGTGTCTGTGACTTGTACTTTTACAAATTTATTTGTTGTATCATGTTCAAAAGTAGAAGCATCTACTGTTGCTTGATATGGACTACTAGTGTCTGTAACTGTTGAATTTCCATTTGTAAATTGAACATCATTTTGTGAACTTTGATCAGCGTCTACTAATGTAAATACTACTCCATTTGAGTCAGGAGTGATATTTCTGAGAGTTGCTGTTAAAGTAACATCTTGAGCAGCTCCTGTAGGAGTTAAAACATTAGAGTCATCAAATTTAATCTGTATACTAGAGATATCTACATCTAGTTGTGGAGATAGAACTTTTGCAGTTCCTTCTACTCCTGCTGTAATTCCTGCGTTAAAATCTCCAGTTAAAAGAACAGAAGCATTACTACTTGTTTGACTACTTAATCTTCTATGACGAATCCAATAATAGAAGTTGCCTGCCTGTGCTAATGCATCATTATAAGTACTTGCATTATCTACAACAGCAATTAAACTTGCGTGCTGGTGAACGCTTCCACTAGTTCCTTGAGTAGAAGCTCTCCATATTTCAGTAGAATCTATTATTTCTTTATAATTTTTAGATACTACAGAATTGCCTGTAGTATTTGTCCAGTTTAGTGTTATAATACCTGGTTTAGTTGTTGTAGCAGTTAAACTTGTTGGAAGTCCAGGCGTTACAAGTTGTAAATTTCCTCCTGATGCTGCTTTTTGTGCAGATGAAGATACTTGTGGAGTTATTGCATAAATACTGTCGTCGTATTCTCTTGCTTTTACTTGAGTATTACAATTTGCTGCGTACGTTAAATTTTCAATCCTAAATAGTTTGCTCTCAAAACCAAAAGGTGCATAAGTAAGAGCAATAACTTCGCCTGGTTTTAATAATAAACCTCTTGGGCCAACTGTAAATGAAATTTCTTTAGTATATCTACTTTGTATTAATTCTTTCTCTATTCCAATACGAGCATTATAATAACTTGTGATTCCTGTAACAGGATAGCTTCCAGTTTTTATTTTATTTCTATCTGCTTTTAGAAAATCTGAATTAAAGAAAGAAACACTTCTTGAACTAAAATTATTTTGTGGGTCTGCTATACTTGCTTTAATTGTATTTTTTGAATTTCTCTGACTATTATCTACAAGTGAAATATCTCCAATAATATCATCATTACTAATATATAAAGGATTACTTTGTATACCGTTTGATATACTTGCAGTAGGAGTAGTTGCTTGAGTTTCAACGTCAAGAACATATTTTCCATTGCTATATGATAAAATTCCATTGTAGTGTGATAGCAGTGCATTTACATTTTCAAAAATTGATCGAGAAGTATCGAATATGAAGTTCGTCTGATGACGAGTAACACACCATTGTCTATTTTCTTCCCAACCGATATATCTCCAGTATTTTACAAAATCTGAGTCATAAAGTGAATATGTTAAAAGTCTGCCGTCTTTTGCTACAGAAAGAGTAGAAGGGCCAGAACCTGATACTTTATGTAAGGTTAAAGTTGTTAAATGTTCAAAACCATTTATTGTACCTGTAGTATGGCTTGGAGCTGTTGTTTTATATCCAGCTCCTGATGTAACTCGATAGTATTCACTTTGTCCATTTACTATATTTGTAACAACATCTCCTAATTTATAAGAAATATAATTTTCATAATTTCTTATAAATTTACCAGAAACATCAGTAAATATTACTTTTGATGAAGATGATGTTGCATTTAAAACTTTACCTGAAGCTACGTGATTTCCTGAAGAAGTACCATCATCAGTAAGTTTATAAACATCTCCTGCTCCACAAGAAGCTGCGGAAGATAAAGGTATAGTTACGTCTGATCGAGTGTCACATAATAAAGCGGCTGCTTTTACAGAATCTAAATCAATGTCATTTGTTAAATCTAATCCTTTTCCATAACGAGAATTTGTTAATAAATCTAAAGTTTGAATAGCTGGATTTATAGAACTTCTTAAATCTTTTCCTCTGCCTGTAATTTTAAAAGTATTACTTGAAGTTGGAGGAGTAATAAAAGGAGCTTCAATAGTTGCGTAATTAGTTGTAGTATTAAATGCTGTGATTCTTCTTGATTCTCCAGTTTCTACTATTTGTAAATCGCAACCAACTATTTCGTTTGTGTCTGTTATTCCACTTATATCTGAAATAGTACTAAAATCAAAAACTTCTGCTGCTTGAATATTTATTCCTGAGAGAGTTCCTGTAGAAGATTGGTTTGCACTAAATGAAGTACCTGGAAAAGTAAGAGTATTTCCTGAAAGAGTGGCCTGAAATACTGCATTTTTTAAAGAAGTAAAAATACCATCAGTATCCCCAGTAAACTGAATCATTGCATCACTAGTAGAAGCTGAAGAACTAATATTTGGATAAAGAGCTTGTAAGTCGGTTACTGTTGCACTTGGTAGTGTTGCAGTTAATAATCCATTCGCATTTGTTTGTAAACTTGTTACGCTTAAACTTTGACTTGGTAAAGTAGTTGAAGTACCTATTACAGCATGGTCATGTGTAACCATATGCCAGTAATTTGCACCAGATTTCAGTCTAACTTGAGTATTATCTTCAATATTTGGAATAGAATCTAATCTAAATCTATAATGCTGTTCTCCTCTTGCTGTTGTAAATTGGTATTTATCTAAAATTCTGAAGTTTGTACCCGCTGAAGATGATGTGCTGAAATCATTTGAAGAGTATTGAACTTCAACAATATCGCCTTCATTAAAGTTTGTGTGAGCATCCGATGTGCCTAAAACTTCATCAGGAACATAAGTTCCATCATAGTTATGGCACTCCAGTACTTTTCCTTTTACTACATACTCAATATCTGGAACTGTAGTTTGATCTGCATCAATAGTAAACTTCATAACTGCATAAGCAGTATCTAATAGTTTATGGTCTGGAGACCAATAAGCTTCATCTCCACTATAATAATCTGATTGTCTTTTGAACCCGTTTGAAGCTGCAATGTCGGATAAATTATTGTCTCCTGCTTGATAACTTCTTCCCGAATAAAAAGTAAAGTGCATATTAAAAGGATGATAAATTGAAGCTGTTTCTTTGTGTTGTAATCCTTCAGCACTATCTGTTACAGAGGCTTCAGGTATGCTATTTTCATTATATGATTCAAATCTTCTATTAATAGTTACAATGGATCTCTTTGTTCCAGTATAAGTCCTTTCTCCCCCGTCGTAATCATGAAAATCATCCATATCAAAGTCTGTATAATTTGTAGAGCCTGTAACAACTGTTCCTCCAAGAGTTCCTCCTTGGTCAGCTCTTCCATAGCACTGCAATTGGTTACTATCAGAACCTATTGCACTTGTATTTCTAACGTCATAGTCTGATTTATCTATACAAATTAAAGGTGCGCCATCTATATAAAGGTTATAAATACCATGATTTTCTCCCTCTGAAATTGCGTAAACTACATATATTTCTTTTGAATTATTTGATTTTGTATCAGCAAAAACAGGAATACCGTTTACTCTTTGAACACCATAAACTACAGGAAGATATTTACCTTGTAAAAATATACTTAAATCAACTTCGTTATCTACCTGTTCTTGGATTTCTTTTAAGGTTTGCTTTTTACCGCCAAAAAGTCCTGCTACTCCTCCTCTTCTCTTAGTTTCTAACTCATATCGAGTTTCAGTTGTTTGATATACTGAAATAGTATTAAGAGAACTTTCTGCATGTAAAAATCCTAAATCTGTAGCATATTCGGGTCTTTCAGCCATTACGATACTTGGTTTACCATTTGTGTCAAGTGCTCTATGAATCTCATCTGTTGTAAGTCTTCCAACTACAGCGTCAAAGTCTCCCCAATGACTACTTAAATTCCATTTTACTCTTGAACTTGTTGGACTTTCTTGAATATTAGTAGAGTTTACTATACCTTTAAACACAAGAACAGAACTGCTTCCTACAATACTGCCCTCTGTATCTAAAAATACTTTGTAGATAAATACTTCACGATTTACAAAACTTGGATTAGTAAAAGTTAGTTTTTCACCTGCTCCTATACTTTTTTGCGTTTTTGATAGTACAAGAGAGGTTCCATTTATAGAAGTGACTATACTATCTTCTTCTACTCCCTGTCCAGTAACTAATTGTCCAATTTGTATTTTTGAATTTGAATTTTCAAGTGTTATATTTGTATTATTTGTAACTGAAATTGATGTAAATTCTTTTGTTCCTTTATCTAGTAACGCTCCGTGTACTTCTTCATTTAATATAGTAAAAGTAAAACTTGTACTATTTAAAGTGATAAATGTACTATCATCTATATCTTCACCTGTTCTTGCAAAAGTTATAGTTTGGTTATTATCTGTGAAACCAGAAATTATATAAATTTTTCCACTTGCTCCGTCAGCAAAATTAGTTCCATTGGCTTTTTCGATTTTTATCTTATCGCCTTCACGAAATCCTTGCTCTACGAAATCAAGTATCTCTCCATTTACAAAATCTCCTGTTGTTGTAAATGTTCCACTACTATTTAAATTTCCTGTTACAGTTACCGAAGTTCCAAGAGTTTCCCCTGCAATAGTAAGGGACATACCAGTTGCACGAGCTTGAGTAGTTTCTGAATAACTTCCTACACTTAATATTCCATTTGCTCTATAAGTTTCTGTGTTTCCATCTCCATCTGCGTCAAATGATATATCTCTTGCACCATCAGTAAGAAAAACATATCTACCAGAATTTGTACGAAACTCTCCATTTTTTGGATGAAAAGGTCTCTCAAACTTAACTAAATGGGCATATTCAAACGGCTCATTATTTATAAGATGAGATTCAATATTACTGTTTATAGAACGTTTAGCCATTAGGGTTGAGCCTCCTCTAAATTTAAACTAAATTGATACAAATTATTAGTACCAAGATCATACTCTTGAACATCTGAGTTTTGAATTACTCGTATAAGTGGATTTGTATACACGAGTGTAGAACCACTTGTTACACTTTTTTCAAGAGGTGGACTTATATAATATCTTCTTTCATCAGTAGTGTTTAAATCACTATCAGAAGATAATTTATTTGTACTATCATTTACACGAACTACTTGATATGTTTTTTTATGGTTTGAATTTTGTGAGTCGGTTATTGTAAACATATCTCCTGGTCTTAAACCGCCGGTAACACTGTCATGACCTGAAGTAATAAAATTATTTATGCCTGCACTTTCTCCACTCTGAAAAGAGATTGTTCCACTTGTAGAAGTTCTTGGAGAAGAATATTGCGGTAGCACAATGTAAAATGGTTTTAGCCTTCCACGCTTCTCTAATAAAAAACTGTATACGGGCTCAAACTGCTCACGAGTCATTGGATTATATGTTATATTAATTTTCCAAGTATGTCCTACTATTGCTCGAGTTATCACTCTTCCACTATTTGTTCTTGATATTCCTACTGGTTGGTCACTAGAAAATTTTACCGAAGCAAAACCTGGACCTGCAAGTCCACTTCCAGAATTTTCTCCTGCTTCTGTTATTTTGTAATTCGGATCAGGTAATCTATCCGCAAAGCTACTAAATGCCATTATTTGCTACTCCCATATGCCTGTGTATCAATATCCTCTAAAAATCTTTCTCCATTTTCATTTGCTGCTTCTCTAATCATTCTTATAATATTTCCTCTTTGATTCATAAGTACGTCTTCAACTCCTGCAGCATCTACAGCGTTGATGGAGAAGTTTACATTTGTTGTTCCTGTACCTAATGCATAATTAGGTGTTACGTCTACTTGTCGAGTAGGAGTAATTACTTCTGGGCCTCTTTCTCCTACAACTACACCACCGTCTGCATAACCTCTTCGACCCATAGCAGCTCCTGGGAAACTTGCTCCAGCTCCTCCAATATTTGATCCTGTTGTTCTTCCGCCTCTTAAGTAGTTAAGCTCTCCTCCAGTTGCTCTTTTTGATATATCAACACCTTCACTTCTTTTTCCTATGGATAGTGCAGTATTTTTTGGCTCTTCTATTGCTCCTGCGCTTGACTGGAACTGTGACTTTTTAATAATTGCTAATTGAGCCATACCCATAGCACCCACTAAAGCAGCTAAAGCAAAGTTATAGGGTGCGGGTACATCATCTAGTACTGCTACTATTGCAGAAGCTGTATTAATAACTGTTTGAGCCATTTGCATTTTTTTGTTTCTTTCAAATGCTTTTTTCTGTATAGCTTCTTTTTGTTTTTCCATCGCTCTAATTTTTGAGATGGATTCTGCAGACTTACCGTCACGTTTTTTCTCTGCTTCTATTTGTTTATCTACTTCTGCTACTTGGGCTTTAGCTTGTGAAGCCATTATATTTGATATTGCTGATATCATAGCTCCTGCAGCTTCTAGTCCTTTAGCTGATGCAAGGCCTTCTTCTCCCATTGTTGTAAAAGCAGAAGCCACTGTTAGTATACCACTTGTTGCAGCATTTACAAATTCACCTTCTGGGCCTAACTTAGCAAGTTCTTCTTGCATTGGAGTAATAAGACCTTTAATTGCTTCTATTCTTGCTTGTGTTCCACTAAAAGTTTTATCTTCTCCTTCTTTTTTATCTAATTGTTCAAAACCTAATCCAAGTGATCCAGCTCTGTCTATCATTGAACCTGATTGACCTGCTCCTGCAACTGCACCCAATAACTCAGAATTTGCTCCTGCGTTAGCACTGGCTAATGCAGACCCTGCAGCAGATCTTTGTGCTGCAGCTACTGCATTTATTAATTTTACTGTATTCTCGTATCTATCTCCAAGTATCTTTTTATTAAGGTCTGCTTGTAGTAGTAAAAATTCTGTTTCTAGTTCAATAATTTTTATTTTTGCATTATATTCATCTGTAGCTGCGGTTTTTTTGAGTTCAGCTGCTTTAATTGCGTTGTCTAATTCTTGTTTTGGAGTAAGTTCAAATTTTCCTGTTTTACTAAATGTTTCTACTTCTGCATTTAGTTTATTCATAGCTAAATTTGCGGCTAAAGCTGATTTAGAAACTTGTTGTAAAGCAGCAGATAGTTTCTTTTCGTCTGCTATACTTTCAGAAAGTTCTGCCAGTCTATCTACTTTATCTTGTAATTGTTGTATACGAGTAATTGGTTTTTCGCCCGCTTTAGCTACATTGTCAAATACATTTTCTGCTGTAATTCCGTAAGTTTCTAGTGAGCCTACACCTTCTGTTTTTAACTTGAATTGTATAAAGTTTTGGGCTTGCGTTAGACTAAGTAATCCATTTTCTGTAAGTTTTGAAGTATCAAATACACTTTTTAAAGATTTCGACATAACAGCAAATTCATTTTTGTTTCTTGCCTTCTTTTGAAACTCTGAAAGTTTTTTACTTGCTTCTGTAAAATTAGCAGAAAAAGCTTCTGCATATTGATTTGCGTCTGCAAAAGTATTTTGAAAATTACTAATTTTTTTATTTACATCATCAGAAATCTCTCCGAAAGACATAAGTCCTCCCTCAGCAGGCCCTATAAATCCTTCTGACATTATTGGGTTCTTCATTTCATTTCGTAAACTTTCTATGTAGCCCTCAATTCCCCCTTTTCCAAAAACTTTTTCATATTCTGCTTTAACTTTATCCCCTAAAACTGATTCCTGCTCTAATAACTTTATAGGGTTATTTTCCCCAATTTGTTTTTTAAGATTGTCAAGTTTTAAATCTCTTTGATTTTCCTCAACAAATTGATCTACTGTGTCTGTTACAGCATCAACTGCTTTAGTTATACCTGTAGTTTCTCCTAACCATTGTGCTCCTTTTACAAAAAATTCTCCAATAGTATTTCCGAAATCTTTTATGCCTTGAACAACTCCAGAATTCTTTAGAGCCTCCCCCATATTTTTTATCATATTGCCAAATTTATTAGAAAGTATATCAAAAACTCCAAAGTCTTGTTTTTCTAAATCTTCAGTTACCTTTTTAACATTATCAGCAAATTCACCTATTGCACCAGAAGTAAATTTTAAAGAGTTTGCAAGTTGACTAGACCTTACATATGAATTTTCTGTAATTCCGTAACTTTCAAGTGTTTCTTGTACTTTTTTATTTCTATCTGCTAATTCGTCTAATCCTTTTGTAACGGTTTTGTAAGAAACTGCAAGCCTATTATTTTCTGCGTACTGTTCTCTATTTCTTTTTATTAATTTCCCACCAAACTCAATTAGTAAGCCAATTGCAAATATGATTTGACCAATTAAAGGTATAGCATTAATCAATGCTGCTCCAAACAACCTAGCACCTCCTGAAGCAAGTTTAAAACCAAATTTTGCTTTTGCTCCAAAACTTGTAAAAGAGTATTTACCATTTGTTTTAATAAACTCGCCTTGAGTACGAGAAACAACTTTTAATCTTTTTCCTAGTCTATCTACTTCTTTTTGGGCTTCTTTGAACCCTCCAACTCCAGTACTTTGTCCTATTCTTTCTAGTCCGCCCGCAATTCCTCTTTGAGCTCCTGCTGTTCCCTCTAATCTTTTAACTTTTAGGGAGTCTTTACTTCTTCCTTGCTCAGCTCTTTGAACACTTTCTACTTCAGCTCTATACCTTCTTAATTCTTCTAACTCTCTTTGTTTTTGAACTCTATGCTCTCCAGAATACTTTTTCAGTGCATTTGCTCTTTTAGTTTCTGAAATTTTTAAAGAAGTTATTTGTTTTTTATAATCAAGAGTTGTTTTACCTGCTACTGCATCTTGATTAAAAGCTTTTTGTCTTGCTGTTAATGGAGCTTTTATAGCAGCCATTTCTTTTTTAGCCGCGGCTAGTTTTATTTTTGCTGCGTCTTCTGCAGCTTTTGCAGATTTTAATGTTTGTGATGCAGTAAATGCTTGCCTTTGCCCAAGCTCAGTAAGAACTGGAAACATAGTTTTAACAATAGTACTTGCAAAAAGTATTAAAGTTCCAAGCAATAATCCAGTATTATTTGCTAATACATTTGCAAGTGGAACAACTGCTACGTTTAGTAAGTTTAATAATTCTCGGGTTAAGTCTGTGAATGAAGCTGAGAGTTTTTGGAAAGGATCAGGATCAATTATACCTGCTAATCCTCCATACTTTAATTCGCCTTGTAAAAGTGTTGCGTTTAAGAATGCAGTTCTTCTTTCAAAGTCTGAAAGTTCTGTGGCAGTTTTACCTAAAGTTGCTCCATAAGCTTCGGCTGCACTATCCAATCTTACAAGAATCCCTAATTCATCAAGAATTTCAGGTTCTATTTTTGCAACCCCTCGGAAGAGCCTGTCTGTAGCGTCCGCTAAATCTCTACCCAGAGCAATAGAAGCATTCTTTGCTACAGTAGCTAATCTTTCCATTTGATCTGCTGTAAATCCAGAAGTTGAACCAATAGCAGCAGCTCTTAAAGCAGCATCTAAAGATAGAGCCCCTCCAGTAGCCTCTCGCAATCCTTCAGCAAGAAGCATAGCACTTCTACCACTCTCACGAGCGATATAACTAAAACCTTCTATAAGGGTATTGATTTCTGAAGCTCTTTTAAGTGCATTAAAAGCAGCTGTGGCCGCGAAGACGTTCGCAGCTAAGGTAGCGTATGCGGCAACTAAACTGGAAGAACCTCCTCCAGTCATAGTTTCCTTCATTTTTGAAAAACTTTTAGCAGATGATAAATTATTTTGATAAAGAGATTTATTCTGCTTATCATATTTAGTATGAGCCGCAGTTTGTCTTTGTGTAGTTTTTGTTTGCTGTTGCTGACTTTGGTCTAATTTTTTAGTAGACTTTACTAACTGCTCAGTATCTTTAGCAACAACTTTTAAGCCTTTGCTTGTCGCAATGACTTCAATTAAAACTTTACTATTAGCCACTTTTTCTCTTTACCTTATCCATTGCCTCTTTAATTTTTCTTTGAGACTCTTGTATTCTTCGACTTTCCATCCAAAGAATAAACTCTATTAATAAATCTTTTTGATGGTCTTCTATACCATATTGTTCTATAAAAAATTCAAAATTTGTAAAATCTTTTCCCACATATCCTACATCTGGATATATTCTATCACCCAAAGAATGATAGAGATTAAAATAATCTACAATAAAAGGAGGAAAGTCCTCCCAATCTTCTGGGCATCTATCCCAATCAATCTCTTCTCCAGTTTGTTCACACATTTCCAAGTACTGTGCCTTGGTCATTCCTAAATCTAAATTATCAAGAAATATCTTTAGTCTTTTGAATAACTGGCTTCGGCTCTTCGCTACGAAAATTCTCTAAATCAAAGACTACCTCGTTGAGCCAATTGTCAAACTCAGATGAATTCTCTACTAAAACCTGGGCATTTTCTGCACTATAATCCATTACTGTGTCAGGATTTTGCCCTTTTAAATCTACTAAAATTAAGTCTTCAAGATATTTAAGTTTTAAACCTTTCCAACCTTTAACAGTTGCTTCGGTAAATTGCTTAACAAATTTTGTTTCGTCAAGTTCTTCATTAAACATTCTTGTCTTTCTATCGAACTTATTAGTAGTGCATTTTTTTCTTAAATTTATAAGTTCTTTTCTTGAGAGATTAGCAAGTTCTACTTCAAATCCCTCTAATCCTGGGAATTCAACCCAAGCTGTTTTACTGTCCACCAGTAATGATTTTAAATCCATTTATTTTCTCCTTTAATATGTAATTAATGTTCCTAAATCTGTTGGACTATTAACTAATCTATAGTCAAAAGTCTGTGTAAATACTTCTCCTTGTCCAGTTCTTTTTGTAAACATGCAATCACTTGCTCCAGATGTAAAATTGAAGAAAGTAGAATTGTCTACTAAAGTTTTTACTGCTATACGAGCAGAAGTATCAAAAGTTTGTGCTGAACTAGAATTACTAGATGAAAAGAATTGAGTTATATTTCCACTTAGTACTCTGTCAGTCAAACTGTAATCAGAAGGATACATGGCATTACTTGCGGAAGTCACTGACAAACTATTTTGTAGTGTCTCGTAAGGAGTCCATTGTATATTATTTTGCACGCTTAATGTAGCTGAAACTAGATTTGGTACATCAGTTCCATCCACTTCCACATCAAGCAAAGGCTTTGTGGGAGTTCTTGTGGCACTTGCAGATTGCAAAGTACCTGGAAGGGAATAATTATCATCACCTACTCTTTCTAGTTTTTTAGCTTGTCCACTAACTGATAACAGTAGTGGAGAATCTTTTGCAAAATTAAACTCGCCTTGAGTTATTATACATCCTTCTAATTTGAATGTACTTTCATTTGAGACTATATACAAGTCAAAGGATTTCAGTAACTGTTCTCCTGTTGATGTATCATAATCCGTTAAAAGATCTAGCACGATTGATTCATCTTTTTCTTCTGTAAGATGAATCGAAAAACTAAAGTTGGCAGGGTTTGCTTTAGTTATACTCGTTCCTTGAAACATTTTTGTCTGATCGTGCAAAGTCTTTACTGAGTACGCATCTTCCGCAAATGTTTGATTGAACGAAAGGTCGGGAGTAATCTTTACATTGTATCGATTACTCCCGTAAACTATGTGGAGTTGGCTTTGCCTAAGAAAGTTATACTCCGACATTATTTATTTAGAAACCGCCATTTTCTTCAGCTAGTGTAGAGCCAGCCGATGTGTCAGCATAACCTGTGTCACTGAAAGTGGTGCTTCCTTTATATTTTACTTGCATATCATAGTCGCCAGCCGCTGTTAAAGTGTCTGCCGGTAGAGCTGCAAATTCAACTGTTGTAGAAATTACGTCTGCAACTTCTACTGTTGGAATAGATAACATAGCTCTTGGAATATCCAACTCAATGTTTGGAGCTGTTCCAGAAGCATTACCCATAAATAAACTCATATCAAACGATGGCTGAATTAAACTTGTTGCAGATGTTAAATCTTTTAACAAATCATTTGAACCATTTGTTTTTGTGTCTAAGTAACAAGTTAATGAACCAGTCACATTTCTAGCTCCAGTAAATGAACCAATAGGTTTATCTACAATACCTAATGTTTCAGGAGTTAAATAAGTAATATTATTAGCAATTGTTATACTTCCGCCTGTTATATTAACTGAATAAGTTTTAGCTGCTAAACCACCAGTACTTACTCCACCACCTTGTTCGGCAGTAGATAAAGATAGTTGTGATAGTTTATTCTTTAAGTAATCAGCATCTGAACTACCAGTAACATCTACATAATTATATTTTTCTGCATATGTTCCGTCTGTATTGCCAGTATCTGTAGTACCATCTGTTGATAATACTTTTGAAGGATCTTCAATAATTTCAGACACTTGATCAATAGTTGTAGCATTACCTGACCAACTTAAAGTTGCTATACCATCAATAGAGAAGTCAATCTCTACTTGGTTGACTTGACATTCGTTAAGTCTATATGTTGTATTTTCTAGTGCAAAGAAAATGTTTAGTTTTAATAGCTCGTGAGCATCTGAACTAACAAAGTTTACGTCTGCTGTAGTTGATGTGAATTGAATCGCACCATTTGTTGTTGCACCAGCAGTTGATGCTGATGATTGTGTTGTATCTACATCATCTTCTGCTTTTGTTATACTTTGTCCAGCAAGAGCTGCCCAAAGAATGTTCTCTACCATATCTACTTGACCTGAATCTCTATAAGAGTTTGTTCCATGAACAAAAGGTCTAGCATATGTTTGGAATGACCATTCTGCAGGAGCCAAGGAGTCGTTAAATCTTCTTGAAGTCCTGTTCGGTGTAGCACCCGCTTCACTGACTGTAATGTCAGTATTTTCACTAGCTTGAGAAAAACTATACCCATCTAATACACCAATTTTAAAAGTATTTGCATTACTCTCATTTCCTTTAAAGACTCCAAGACCGTTTCTACTACCATCTACGGTTTTACCGTTAGCTGATACTCCGTCTACAACTGCTGTAAAACCAGTAGCTGTACCTGTAGTAGCAGTTTGAGATAGTGTTTCTGCATCTGTAAAGTTGTTACCTCTAAAGTTATTTGGAATGTAAACTGACTCAACATCGCTACCGCTAATTGTTTTAACGATAACTTTCATTTCATCAGAGTTGGTTCCACCTTGCAATGTAAGAACATCGCCTACAGCATATGTTCCACTAGTGGTTCCACCAAGTGTAGTTATACTTTTAACTCCACCTCTTGAAGCGTTGCTATTTGCAACTACCCCATTCACTGAGCTCACAAATACTTTGGTATTTCTTGATAGATTTAAAGCCATTGCTTCTCTCCTATTTACTTCTATGGAAAGGATTTCGCATGATTTTAATCAGCGTCTTCGTTTCCTAATATCGTACTTCGAGTACTATTTCTCCTATACCTAGAGGAGCAATTACTCCTTCGTCAGTTCCTATAGACTCAATCGATAATGATGTTGTCAGTAGGTTTGGATCTACAGTGTCGTCATACACCAGTGCATCGCTCTCGTCAATTAATCTTTCAATATCTTCAAGTAGCAATGCTAATTCTTCTTGAGGGTCTTCTGCATTATGTACATAAGCCCTAACTGTTAATGTTAAAAATCTCCATTTAAATCCGCCAGGTTGGTATTGTCTTGTTTCGTCACCTGCAACAACACAAACTTTTGGATATTGTTCTATTTCATCTAAAAAGACCATTTTTGGAGCCACATTATCAAATACATTTATATTGTAAGGGTGACTTCCATCAATCTCTTTTAACTTATCTACTAGAGCATGGACAATTTTTGTTCTATTTGTTCTGTATGTACTTGCCATTACTCTCTCCTAAGTGTAAATTTTTCAACTGTATACTGTTCTGCCAAGTTTCTAATACTTCTTGCTATTAGTGGCTTTGGATTATATCCTACTGGCCATTGTCTTGCTCCCTCACTTTCAAATGTTCTATAAGGGTTTGCCTGATAAGTATAAGTACCAACTAAAGTTTTAGGTCCTTGTCTTAAACTTGTTAACTGTACACTGTTTGAAAAAGTTCCTGTTCTGTTAATTAATGCAGGCCTGCCCATTTCTCTTCTTACTTCTGCAGGTAGTCTGCGATTAATCTGCATTCTTAATTTGTTTATCTCTCTTTGGGTGTTGCTTCCACCTCTTTCACGAGTTACAGGAGCTACTAAATTAGTTCCTTTTACAAAGTTTGCAGCATCTTTTGCCTGTTTAGCAAGTTTACTAAGTCCTTTTCCACTTGTAAACTTTTGCATTTTATAAGTAGCAGGCTTCATTCTTGTTCTTGCAGACTCTGAGTATTTTCCTTTTTGTACTTTTTGTCCACTAGCTATCTTTGTTAAATCTTTTACTATTTTTCCTTCTATTGAAGGAGAGCCTTTAAGTCCTGTTACATCTACTGTATTTAAAAATTCTTTTTGTAAATTTTTATCTAATTTTGTTACAGTACCTCTTGCAATCTTACTTAAGTTTGCTCCAAACGCTTTTTCATAAAAAGCTTTAAATTGGTTATCATTTTTTAACTCTACTGTTAGTTCAATTGATGCTTTACCTTGTAGAACATCAAAATATTTTTTCTTAGTAGAAGTTAAAAACTCTTGTAAGTTATTTATTTTATTAACTTCTTGTGCTAAATTCATCCACTTTGTTTGAGAATTTAGAGTATTATTCGTAGGTAATTTTTGTAAAACTTCACTACCTATTAACATTTTTTGAGCTGCTCTTTTTGCTTTTCTCAACTCTCCAATAGTTTTTGCTTGTAATCCTGCTTGTTTTACAGGTAATTTTTCTATTGTTTCTTCTCTAGTAGGATTTCTTCCTGGTCTTCTTGAACGTACATTTCGTATTTCTCGTTCAAGGGACTCACAGGCTTCAATAAATCCTACCAATCGTGTTCCAACTATAGTAACATCTTTGTGCCCAAATTCTTTACCATTAAAAAATCTTGCATCAAATAAAGATTTAGTTTTTCTTTTTACTTCATCAAAAGCAGACTCAACTCGTCCAAAAACTTTAGCTCCACCACCACCTTCTACACTAGTTTCCTTGCCTATGCCATATCCTTGATTGGCTGCTAATGCATAGAAGTTACTTAAAGTTGCCGCCATCCTTGGAATACTAGTAGTAAGTTTTGCTCCCTGATCAATTAATTCAATTATTTTTAATTCATGTTTAACTAATCTATTTAATTCAGGTCTTAGTACTTGTGTAACGTTCTCTGAGAAATAAGATTTTAAATTTCTATTTGCTTCACTTAAACTTGTAGCCTTCTTTCGTTTAGGCTCTTCAAACTTAATTTCTCCTTGTCGAGGAATTCTTACTGGCATTATTTATAAACTTTATAGAAGTCCAAGATTCTCTTTATGTGGTCTGGGAAATCTATATTTTCTCTTAAACTAGTAGATACTTGGTTTTGAACCTGAGCACCTGCTATTGTTAAAGAGGCTTTTCTTTCATCTTTTAAGTAATATTTTACCAAATCAAAACATGCTAATTTTAAATCTGCTGGAGTTGACGAATATCCTGCTCTATATGTAACTTTTACTGCTTTTCTTCCTTTTGGAAAAGCTTTGTCACTAGTGGCAGTTGTTCTTGTAATTAAATCTTTTTCTAAATCTATTACATAGTCATATTTACCACTTGAATCTGAATTTTCACTAATTAATGTAGTGTATGTTCCAGATTGTCCATCTCTTTCTTGTACTTCTGATACGCTGACAAGAGGACTTTCGTCGACCATTATCTGATAAGTGCTATCGTCATGTATATCAAAGTATTCAACTTTATCACTAGAGTAGTAATCTACAATACTAGTGCCGCAATAAGTTTTTACTGCTTGGCTTATAGAAGGTATAATAACATTTAATTTCGCATCTTCACTTACTCCTGTAAGTCCTGCGAAATCTTTGTATTCTCTCAATGTTACTAAATTTGCCATAATTCTCCTAAAAAGTGGTGGGCTTAAGGTAGCCCACCAAAACCATTAACCTAAACTTAGGCTCCTTTATAAGCGTATGCCCACTTAGAAGTTACGTTATCAATTAGGTCAGTAAATCCAAGTCTTTGTGAAGCCACAAGTACTCTTCTTTGGTTAGCTACTTCGTAGTCTGACTCAATTGTAACACCTCTTAATCTTGGCATTACGTAGTTTCTTGGGTATACAGCGATTGCGCCGTAGATTCCAGCTGCCTTAGAAGCGAACTCGTCACACATTAGTACTCTTGAACCGAATACTTGGCCGATTTCACCGTTAAGTTTAGTTGCCATATCGCCAACTAATTGTGCATCTTGGAATTCTGGGTCTTCAAGAAGGTTATAGTAAACATCTTGTGAAACGATGTAAACAACTTCTGAAGGGTTAATACCATATTTACCCATGTTCTTTCTCATTGCAAGTAAGTCAGCGGCTGCTACAGAGTCACTTGTAGCGAAGCCTGATGCACCTGCTGAAGTTTCGTGGTTATCTCCATCAGCTGCTGCTAATAGACCTTCAAATGCGCCTGATGAGTAAACACCATTATCGTGGTTACCTGCTAGGATTGCATTCTCGATACCTCTTGCATGTGATCTAACCATAGACTCTCTAATTAAAGGAAGAATTGGTAGAATTGCATCTTCTTCTGTCTCATTACCTAAGTATGATTGTGAGATTAGTTTAACAGTTGAAAGATTTCTTTCTGTTAAATCAACACCGTTGTATGGTGCACCTAATGCATCACCTCTTGCATCTAAGTTACCTTTTGGTGATGAACCAGAGGCTGTTTGAGCTGAAGCGAATTCAGCGTAACCTGCATCTGGTAGAATTGGGATAATCATATTAGCTGAAGTCATAGCGATTTCTCTAAATAGAGGTGCTAAAACTAGCTCATTTTGAATATCTCTTTCGATGTTTGTTGAAACGACTTGCTCAAAGTCTGCTGAAGATACTTCAACACCTGAGTGCTGATTTACTTTCTGCATAACGCCTTTTGCGTAATCATTGTCCCATCCTTTACCAGTAGCTAAACCAGCAAATTTTGCATCAATGATGTCGTTCTCAAAAGCTTTTTTCCAGTCGCCTTGACCTTGTCTATCACTAAAAACTCTTTTTGACTCACGAATACTCATGATTTCTTCAGATTTTTCAGCTAGTTGTGATTCAAGATTTTTAACAACTGCTTCTAAATTAGAATAGTCATCTTTAACTCTTTTCTCAACATCAGACATAAGTCTTTCAGCACCAGATAACCCTACTTCGATAAGGGTTTTTTGTTCTTCCTGCTTAGCTTCTTGAACAGCCTTTTCTTCCGCCTCGACTTGAGCTTGCTTTTCAGCCTGCTCAGCTTGAGCCTTTTCCTCAGCTGCTTTAAGTTCGGCTTGCTTCATTGCATATTGAGCAACAGCTTTTTCAGCTGCTTCTGCTGCAAATTGATTCAAATCGAACTCAGGAGAAGTTTCAGGAGTTTTATTTACTTCTGACATATTAGTCTCCATTTTTTGGGATTTCTCCCCACTTGGCTGCTCAACTTTCACAGCGTCTGCTGAGTCTATCGAGTTAGCCTTGATAAATTGCTTTTTAAACTTGTTGTAATCTTCCATATTATCAAATGACTTTGCTAAAGAGAACGTTGCTCCCTGGTTGCAAGGTACTGATACTACAGAGACTTCAAAAAGTTCTGCGTCCTTTATTTTATATCCGTCAGTTTCTGGCATATAATCAGCATCCTTGACTCTGAAACCGACGGAAAAGGCTCCAAGGACACCATCTTTAACTAAATCTTTTATGTCTCCAGCAGCTTTTGATATTTTTGCCGAAATATCTAAACCGTTTTTGGAAACTTCTAAACCTGTTGCTCTACCTATCGGCTTATTATAGTCATGATTAAACAAAATAATTGGATTAGATTTAAAATTTTCTAATCCACCTTTTGTCCACGCATCATGTTCTATTATATCGCCAGCTCTATCTAGTGCATTTGTACTTGCAGAACCTTTGATGTCTATTCCGCCATCATCGGTTTCGCCCAGAGTTTTAAAAGTATTAGTCCAATGAAATATTTTTTGATTAATCTTTGACATCTTCTTTCTCCCCTTTCACTGCAGCTTTTTTAGGTGCTGCCTTTTTAGGTGCTGCTTTTGGTTTTTCAACCTTTGCAGGCGCGACAGAAATAGGATATCTTTTTTTCATAAAATTGAGTACTCTAGTCCAGTTTCCAAACTCTCTTCTTAAAAGGTAGTCTTTAACAGGAACATCTGACCCAAATGATTTATATTCAGCTAAATCGATTTCTTTTCCATGTTTGGAACAGAAGTCTGATAAAGCTTTTAACATCATATCTTTTGTCATATTATTCTTCCTCGCTTGGTGGGGTCTCTACTGGTCTGCCACCTTCTTCAGGATTGACTGATGAACCTGCTAAGTTGACAGGAACACGAGGCTCATCAAATCCCTCTATTGGATCTTTACCCATTGCTTCTCTTGCTTCATTTGCACTAAGAATTCCTGTATTCACTAGTGTTGCGTAGTAAGCTGCCTGGTCTCTTAATTCAGGCTGTAAAGCAGGAATACCTGTTACGTCCTCATTAAGTTTAAATCCAAAAAATCTTTCCAAAGCATATCCTATTTTTCTTACTATTGGTAATACTGTTTCCAAATAGTATAGTCTATGATTTGGTCTTATGTTTGCATTATTACCACCGTCTAATAAAATTGGTGGTATTCCCATTGCCTCTAGTATTATTCTTTCATTTGCTTTTATTGACTCTTGAAAGTCTAATTCTTTAAAGTTTACTTTTGATAATGAATCTACTTCTAGTCCACCATCTAAAATAAGAGGTCTTCTACCTCCAGTATTAGGATTATATCTCATACTCCAAGCTTGTAACATTCTTTCTTTAATTTTTTCTGAAAGAGTGTTAGGACTTTTTAGTACTAAACCTGGAACTGCTCCATTTTTAAAGAAGTTATCTTGAAACTTTCTCATGCTTCCTAGTAACTGCATAGTTCTAAAAGCTGGTTTCAATCTTGGAACTCCTCTATAAATAGATTTAAAACTGTTCTCTTTTATATGTATAATTTCATTGACACTGTAATCAATGCTATTATCATAACTGTATTTTTCTACATATGTTTTATCATCTGAATAAATTGTTACCTTATCCGCTGGTAGATGGTACAAATGAGCACCATCAAAGTATATAAATATATTACCATCAATTAGTAAGTCAATTATCAGATTTCTTTTAAATGTACTTACATCTTGAAAAGGATTTGGTTCAAAATTTAGTAGTTGATCAACTTTTACTCTACGAATATTTTTTATTATATTGTTAGTACTTATTCGTTGTTCGCCAACTGTAAATGGAATTTCTGCAACATCATCTACTATCATGTTTACAGCTCTATTTACAATTTCTAGTTGTTCATATGCATTTTTATAATTAGTGACAACTTCTTGGCTGTCTATTGTCATTCCTTCATTTCTAGAAATGACGTATTGCGAAGGATTGAGTTTTTCCTCAATCTCTTCGTTACTTCTGCCTATTAAAAAATCATACCATGCCATGTGTCTTTTCTCTTTGTTTCTCGACCCACCTAGCTTGTTTCTCTGCTGTGAATAGTTTGGGTCGCTTACCATAAATTGAATGTAGTCTTAAATGGTGCTGATGGCAGAGAGTAACTGTTTTATCATAAACTTTATCATAGTTCTCACCTATAAACTTCTCTCGAATATCTAGTATGTCTTGCTCACTCTCTATACTTATATTGTTTTTACTTAGCCAAGTTTCTAGCAGTTCGGTTAATCCGTAAAAATGGTGAAAATCTAAGTTGTCAGTATTTCCGCAAATAAAACATTCGCTTCCTTTTTTATACTGTGATTTAGCTTTATCTCGTACGTATTTAACTAAATCTCTCTTAAATTTCATATCTAACTCTTAATATGAATTATAACAAAAGTTCACACCAAAAGTCAAGAAGTATTTTTGACAGGTGTTATTAAAACGATGTCGCTGAGGTTTCAAATGAATATATAGCATATCTTATAGCATCGGCCATGTGCGATGCTCCATCATGTTTCGGTCTTTCTTTCATTAAATTCGGATTTGGATCCCATTGATATTGGTCAAGACATATTTGTACTTCTCTACATCCTTGATGTACTATAAGTTGATCGTTATCAACTACTCCTGCTACTTGTCCTATTCCGTCAAGAACAGATTTTTTGGCATTAAGAGTGGATATATCATAGTTTTGTGCAAAGTCATATCTTGTTTGTTGTGCAGCAGAGTCTATATAAATATAATCTATGTCCCATTTATTTATTAACTTTCGTATTTCTGCAGCATGTTGTTCTGTTGTTCTTTCTGAGTCTAAATACTCATCTACTACATAGTACTTTTCTTCGTCCCAATCATAAGCAATCACACAAAAAGCTGTAGGGTCTTTATACCCCACGTCAAGCCCAGCAAACACATCCATTTTAGAAGTATCAAAATCAGTTAAATCTGCTATACATTTCTCATGATTAAATGCCCAGATTTGTCCTTCGTACACATTGAAGTCCGCCATGTACTCTTGTTGGAATTCAGATTCTGACATTGTCTTTTTTGCTTCTTTAATGTCGTCTTCAGAAACACGAGGATTCTCATGCCAAGTTGCTTTTATACTTGCCCATTCTGGAAATTCGTCTGAAAAACCTCTGTAATAAAATTCTGCAAAGTAATTATTTCTACCCCTTGGAGTAGAGATAAAGATTGCTTTAGAATTATCTTTATCTAGTGTAGGACGTAGTGCCACATTGAAGGCATCTCTTCCATCTGTTAGTGCGGCTTCATCAAATATGATAAGGTCATAACTTCTACCCACCACTGAGTCTACTTGATTGATTGAACCCATTCTTATAGTAGAATTATTACTAAGTTCTATAACTTTATCTTTTGCGTTATCACGAATTACTTCTAAATCAAAGTGTTTTATCAAACTTCTCTGCAAATCAAAAGAGATTTGCGATAGAGAATAGTTAGGGGACATTAATAGTACGTGACTATTAGGAACTAGACAAACAAGTTGTCCGATTATATTTGATATATAAGTTTTGCCCTGCCTTCGGGAAACGGCAGCACATACAAATCTATATTTAGGGTTATTTACTGCATTGATAATTGCAGTCTGTGAAGTGTTGGGGTCTATGCCCAATAAGTCCATGTATCCTTCTATCGGAAGTTTGATAAAACGTTGTTCTGAATCTAGCTCCATAAGATAAGTAGACTCTATATCTGCTCTACTTATCTCAATCAATGGAGTGTCTCAAAATTAAAAGGGTTGTCTGGGTCATCTGGTCTAAGAATTTGATTTTCTTCTGCCAGCTTGTAGAGGTAGAGGTAAGCACTACATAGTTTTGCATACTTAGCCTCTGTGGAGGAAATTTCTGTACCAGTTAATTCTTTTTGTGTAATTCTCATAAGAGCTTGACTGGTAAATAACGAAATTTCGTCTAGCCATGCTTTTCTTTTATCAACTGTTGGTATTGTCATTTTCTTCTTTTTATTCCTCTAACGTATTTTTGTGATTTTGGTGGCATCTTTTTAGATCCACCTTTACCTGCCCAGAACACTTTATTAGCCCAGTATGCCGCTGAAGACTTACCTTTTCTAATATTTTTTGCGTGTCGAGCTTTGAAGCTTTTACGGGCTTCAGGACTGTAGTTATGCCCCATTCCTTGTGCACCAAATCGTATGATTTTTACCTTTCCTCCAACTTTTACAGCTACTACAGCTTTTTTAGTTCGATGTTTAGGTGTTCTTTTAGGTTTATTCAACCCTGTTAGTCCAGCTTTTTTAAGCCTTGCCTTTTCTCCTTTTGTCAGTGCCATGTTTATTTTTCTTCTTACGCGCTTTAGCGATGCCGCTCCAGATAAATAAGTCTGCGTAAGCTTTGCCTAATTTTTTAGTAATAGGCTATCTGCCTCTTCTTGGTAATATTCTGCCTACAGTTCTTTTCCCAAATCTTGCTTTTTTTGGGTTTAAAGTTTTGCCGTATCTGGGTCCGACACCTTTAGGTGCAGCCGAATATCTAAATGCTTCGTAGCTGTTAGGGTTCTTGCTATTAACAGTGGTTCCCGCAGCTGCGTTCATATCTCTTGTAACTCCTCTTTTGAGTACGTGTTTACGGAGTTTAGATGTATTATGTCTACTTGCTCCGCTTAAAAATCCGCCTTGTCTAGCCATGATTTTCTCCTATTTGCTTGCACTTAATAGTGCTATTTAAATAATTTTTTAAACTTGTTTTATTGTGTACAGTATTGGGCAACTCTAAAAGTTTGCGTATCTTTCTATTTTCTTCCAATTTTTTATGAGTAACTTTAGAAAGATGATCTAAAAGATTTCCTATTACATATAAGTCTTTTATGAAAGAGTCTCTTTTCATATGCTCCCTTATTAGGAGATTAGCGTTTCTTCTTACTAGTTCTCCTCTTTCTTTTAACAAAGGTTGAAACGTAGGTTGGTTTACCTCCAGGATTACCTGCTTTTCTTTTTCTTCTAATAGCAGAGCGAACTTGTTTAGGAGTCATTCTTGCTGCTTTAGCTGAAGGAACGCATTTAGGGTATCCTCTTTTACTTTTTGTTGCGGACTTTCGACCACAGGGCATATAACCTCCACCTTTCTTTTTACGAGAAAGGTCAACCCAACCTTCTTTAAACCATTTAGTTAATCCACCTTTTGGTTTAGCCATCTGAATGATCCATATCCCCATCTGCAATATAATTTGCAGCTGAGACTACTTCATATTCTGAAATTGCAATTTTATTTGTAAACCAAGTAGGTAAATTTGCTTCTGGGTCTGTAAGATTATTCATAATCATTTCACAATGTGAAATTATAGTCTTACAAGATTTAATCACAGATGCTGCATCAGTATGCCCATCTTTTTCTATAATAAATTTTCCGTTACCTAATAATTTTCCTTTCATTTTGATTTATTTTCTGCTTCCATCATTTTATCTTTGATATCTACAGTGCCGTCCCAGTTTTTGTCTTTTCCTGAGATAATATTCCAAAATTGAATACATTTAATTTTAATATACTCTATCATTTTTTCCTCTTTCTGCCAGTTCCCATGCGGTATCGTCCGCCTCTGGCTTTATATGTTTTAACTAACCATCCATTTGCATAGGCCGATGGATATACCTTAAATTTTCTTTTGGCTTCCGCTTTAACTCTAGCGTAAAGTACGGGATTAGTAGGTACTGGCTTTTTCTTAGCCACTCGCCGTCTTTTTCTTAATGCCATGTCTTAACTCCATAAGTCTTGCCCGATCTTGTTGGATAATTATTGGAAAAGGTGCTTGATTACCTCCACCTTTCGTATACGTAGGATGCGACCATAAGTATTCTATTTTCTCTTGGCTATCATTTCTATGTGCCACGATATCGTCAATCGCATTAAGCGTAAGGTCATCCACTACATAAACGACTGCGTCCCAGTCTTCTATATCCCAGTTCATCTCTGTAAGTTTGAGGATTTCTATATCAAAGGGAGCAATCTTAATTTTCCCTTTCAAATAACTTTCATAACTCCATGGACAAACATGTCGAATACTATGAAAATATTGTAACCAGTTATATTTAACCTCTACTTCTTTTCTTCTTACCACTCTTTTTCTTTTTCTTTTTGTGCATTGGCATAATATGTCAACTCCATTTCCCATCGGGACATTCTGCCCATCTTATTTTTGTTTTGAGGGGCATAAAGCAGTGACAAACTTTACAAGTCTTCCAAAATTTTGAGTATTTTGGACACTGCTCACATATTTTAAGCCTCTCTTTATAAGGAAGCTTTTTCATCTCAAAGAGCTCGGTAATTTAGCCCTTTTTTTACGTTGCAAGTTTATTTTTCTTGCTAGTAACTTTTTGTATCTAGAATTTACTGCTTGTTCAACTTTTTCTTTTTTCTCAGCTTCTTCTAGAGCTTGTTCAATATCTTTAGCCATTCATGTTCCCCAATGCAATTTTTGCATTTTCTTCACTACTAAACCAATAATCTTGTCCTTTTAAATTAAATCCCCATCTAGGTAATTTATGTTCGTTATTTTCTACTATTTTTATTTCTGATTTTACTTTTGGTGCTTTTTTAATATCTTTTTTACTATATTCAAATTCCATTTGTTTCTCCTATCCGTGCATTGTCCATATCGTTAAAAATACGGTAGCTCCGCCAACTATTATTGCTCCTGCTACACTTATCATTATTGTTTCAATGCGTTTGACATTCTCATCTATATCGTCGAAACGTCTAAACGCGGTCTTCCACCGTTCAGCACAAACGGCTTCGTGTTTTTCTAAATTTGCTGCTACATCTTCCACGTTCACTAAGTTTCTCCCTAAAACTGCTGTTGAGTTCCTCTCAACTATTTCTAAATTATACCAAAAATAGTACCGAAAGTCAAGTACTATTTTTGTATGGTATATATTTTGACGGGTTCCGACTTTCCTTTGACCGTAACTTCGTCAAGGAATTTGTAATCATAACCGTCAACTAAACTGTACTCAGATATGATTAAATCAGTATCATACTCTTTGCAACTAGATTCTAGTCGAGCAGCAAGATTGACAGAATCCCCAAGGACACTATAATCGAAGCGATTACTACTGCCAAAGTTGCCAACCACGCATAGCCCTGTATTGATTCCAGCGCCTGTATTGATTTGATCAAGGCCCTCCTCTTTAAGTGTTTCATTTAATTCTCCAAGCGATTCTTTCATTTCAAGAACTGCCTTAGTTGCATTTTCAACTTGTTGTTCATCATCAAGTGGCGCACCCCAAAATGCCATTATACAGTCTCCCATATATTTATCTATGGTGCCACCATGTTTTAGTATAATTTGTGTTTGATTGTCAAGGAATCTATTTATAAGTGCTGTAAGTCCCTGTGGGTCTTTTTGGTATTTTTCTGAAATTGGAGTGAATCCTCTAATATCAGAAAAAAGAAAAGTTAGTCGTTTGGTCTCCCCACCCAATCTCAGTAATGTTGGGTCTTTTTGTAATTTTTTGACAAGGTCTGGACTTACGTATGTCCCGAATTGTTGTTTGATTCGAAGTTTCTGACGATACTCGGAAAGGAAACTCAGGAATGAATGGTATGCCCAAAACAAAACCGAGAGTATTACGATTCCGCTAACGTCAAACAAATAAGAAGATTCATATAATTTTAGGCTTCCATAAATTGACCCACTAACTATTAATAACAATGAGGGCAACGAGAACCATACGGATCTGGTTGCAAATGCAAGTAATAATAAGGCGAAGAATGTTCCTGCGATTTCTGCCCCGAATACCCAAGTAGGTATAGAAGGAGCAGTACCTGTGATAAGATTATGAAGAATGTTAGCTTGTATTTCATGTGGGTATTTAGCCCCTGCAGGGGTCGGCACAGGGTTTGTTATACCCTCTGCAGTCGTGCCGAATATAACAAAGGGAGCATCGATTGGATTCTCCAAAAACTCCAGTCCTGTTTGTTTGTAAAATTTAGTATTCCAGTTAAGAAAGATACGACCATTCGCATCTGTAATCATTAATGGGTAGTTTGGTATTCTAACCCAAGAAACGCCTTCTGGTGTTGTTTTTAGCTGGTACGAAGGATCGCCTACTGCGACTCTTAAGAGTTCCAAGGCGAAAGTTGGGTAAAGTTTTGACTGCACGTTTACGACTAGGGGAATACGACGAGTAACCCCGTCTATTTCCGGTGTAGCGGTTACTACTCCTAGTCCCTTTGCCTTTGACTCCAGCGTGGGTTCTGTAGGTATAATTCCTGGGTATTGATATAGCCATGGTAGTGGATCCTCTCCTAACTGGGCAGTTCCTACATGAGGATTAGTTCCAGTTACTTGTGTCGATGCTGCACTAGCAAGGACAGTTGGTCTTACTTCAAGTCTGCGTGTGAAGTATTCATCTTGATTCATTCCTCGAAGGTCTTTGTTTGGCATAAGTACTGTAATACCAGCAACTGCTTGAGTTGCCATAATAGCATCGCCATAATAACTTCTTGGTACTGGCCAGCCCCCATAAGTACTTACTGTTTCTTCATCTATATCTACTATAAGAATGTTCTCGTTTTGTACTGGTTCGGTATTCATAATTAGATAGTCATAACCAATTAGTTCGACTCTTTGCATGATACCAGGATTCCAAATTAAGAATCCCATAAATATTATTATTGTTATCGTTTTTTGCATACTTTCCTCGCTCTATTCCAAACAGTATAATTATTATAAACTACTGTAGTATAAAATACATTATAATTTTGCACTTCTTGTTTTGTTAGTATTCGTAGTGGCTGTAAAATTGCAATTGGGTGTAAGGCTAAAGTCTTGTGTGTTACTAGCCTTGCCAAGTCTGGATTATCTCCAACTATAGGGTTTGATTCGTATACACAACTATATTTAAGTCCACGATAAGTAGTATAAACATCGAGTGCTTGTAGTGTCCAAAAAATATTGTATTGTGCATCGTTTGCCATTTCAGTAAACTCAAAGTCTGGCAATATATTTGTTTTTGAGTTTTTAATTAATTCTGCATCTGCTCGAATCTGTTCCCAGTCCCAAGGTATATCAACCTCCAGATTGGCGGATTGTAATTGTAGTGTCACTACCAGAGTTAAGAATAACGTTGTAAGCTTTTCCATCTTGTTCTATTATTATATTGTAGGCAGTCTGCCCATTTAGATCCAACTGCACAAATTGATTGACCTGTCGTATAAGTGTTACAGTTTCTGCATCTCCGAAAGTTGTAATCTGAGTAGTTGGATCGTTACCATACTCAGTACCTTGTATATTTATAGGCGAAAAGACACTAGCGTTTAGCTGGTCTTCTGCTGTAAGTAGGTCAAGTTCTTCGATAACTTCTAATAAATCTTCTAAGAAGTTTACATCTAAATATTCTATATCAAGTTCGCTAAATTCTAAATCATCATAAGCTAGATAATCTATTTCTAGTTCCCCGTAAGCGAGATAGTCGACGTCAAGAATATTGCTACTAGTGTCATCACTTCCAGTCTGTCCTGTATTTTGTTCGATTTCTTCATTTCTTTTTGGTGGTGAGACAATTAATAAATTGTCTATCAAGTCCAGTGTTAAATCCAAGATTACAGACTTTGATGGTGCCTGCTCCCAAACGGTAGTAACAGTGGATTGGTATGGTTTATTTAATATTGTGCTACCCATGGCAGTTGAAACTACAATCTCACCACTAGGTAAACCTCCTGCATCTGGTAAAAGTATAACAAGACTTCTGCCAAACTCGTCAACGGTAACAGTAAAGTCTGTTCCACGAATTGCTATCTGTGCTGTTGGAGTAGATATATTTATATTTTGTTTATTAATCTGTCCTATTTTACCAGTTATAAATCGAGCAGTGCCACTTGCAAATTCCATAGTCATCTTTGATTTATCTGGATCAGGGTCAAAGATAACTTCATCAATTATAAGTTTGCTATGCTCTGTGAGTCGAACCTGACTATCGTCAATAAACGTTATTCCTAGTCGCCCATTAGCTGTACGAACATCGTCCATTTGTTGAATGTCTTGTTCTAAAAAAGCAGGAACGGTGTCATCTCTTATAACAGCACCGTTCCCACGAAGTTCTGTGATTTCGCCTATATCAGCAGCTAGTGGTAGTACCACCATCAGACTGAATAACACAAATGTTACTGTTTGACGCATCACTTTCTATTTTTAGCCAGTCAAGTGCGAGTGTAGAGCTTTGCTCTATATTAATAGTATTTGTACTGCCATTTAAGTCTAAGTAAAAATACCCTGCATCACTTGAGGAAGCTCCGTACCCTGTTTTATCCAAGGTCATTGTATTACTATCTCCAAAGATATCTATATAAGCAGTGTAGTAAGATGAATCTATATTAAAATCTAGATCATTACTGTCACCGTCCATGATTAAATCAAAGTCTAAGTAATCAACTGCAGATGATTCACCAAAATCAAAATCAAATGCGTTTGAACCACCTGTTATATCAACAAAAGCGTTAACATAGTCAGCTCCATTTAATCCTGTAGTATCCATAGAGAATTCAAAATCGTTACTATCACCATCAAATTCAAAGAAACCTGTAAAATTGCTTCCTAATATTCCATCAGTAAGAAACTTATTAGAGCTTCCGATTTGATTAATATCAAGCGTCCAGGTTCCTCCAGTAAGTATAGCAGCAGTCATTGAGCCGTTTACAGATTGTAAACCACCAATCATGTTGCTTGAACCTAATTGCTCGAGGTCGATATTAACGTTGTCGCCTGATTGGTCTATATAGATTTCATTGTCTGCATAGATTGACCCTGCGAACATTATTGCGATTATAAATCTAATCACTGTTCTCTCCCCAGTACTTCCAGTACCCTTTCTCTCTTCCTTGGTGTACTAATTCTACCACAGCTGTTTCCATTGCCGCTTGTACAGCAATAGACTTGCTCTCATTCATAGCGTTTCCACTTTCGAATTCTACAAGTTCTGTGCCTTCAGCAATAAATCTGAAATAGTCATTAGAGACTCCCACTGAGAGTATCGTTTTTGAGGTAAGGATTTCTAATAAGATTTCTCCTGTACTCACAGAAACTAATCTTAATGAAACCATTACTGTATCTTCACGATATTGTTTAGAGTTGCCGATACCAAGATACCTAGCTCCGACACCTCCAGTTAGTAAGTTAGTATTGTAATCTACAATACCTCCTTCGATAATTAACCCAGCAAAAATGAGTGGTTTTTGCTCAGTATCATCATTAAATGTTTGTCTTGTTTGTCTTATTAATTGTCTTTCACGAGTAAGGTTATCTAATCCACCTCTTTCAACTACTCTGAAAAAATTTGATTGTTTTAATGCACGAATTAAGTATGCTTCTGGAGCCATAGTCACAGCAGTACTAAAACTTGCTATGCCATCTACACTCTTTCTTTGTCCTGTATAATCTGCGAATTTATATACGGCCACCACAGGATAGCGTGAAGGCAGAGGTAGTTCTGTAATTGCTTTTGTGACAGGTTTTTCAATTATAGCGTCACCAGAAAAACACTCGGCTTTTCCGATAATTGTAGATAGGTCTTTATAGTCTCCATCTGGATTAGTTACACAGGGCGATATATATTCTATATGCGTCCAGTTTGCACAACTAGCCAGTAGGGAAACCAAAATCGCCAATAGGAATTGTGATTGTAGTTGTTTCACCAGTAGTTTCGTTAAATATGGTCATTGTAATTGAAATGCCATCTGATGTCCATGTAATCAGACTATCAAATAATTGAAATGATCCTTCCGTTGCAGGGTTCTCACCAAATAGTTGATCTACTAGTTGTCTTGATAACTGTGCATATACTCTTGATTCAAAGTTTTTAATAAATCTTGCGAGAGTTGTATTTTCTTCTTCTCTTTTTGCTGCATCTGCCAAAGCTTTTATTTCAGCTTTAAGTGCGTCTTTTCTTGACATCTCTTGAGAGTCAATTGTTAAGTAGTGTGAAGATGTGCCTACACCACTAAATGATGGGCTTTTAAATCCAAATTTGATTTCATCTGCTTTTAAGTCATGTGTTACTGCTACAAAAAACAGTACAAATATTGCTCCTACAACGGCATTTGAAATTCTATTATTTAGTTTTTCTTCTTTCATTTTCTTTTAATTGTAAAACTGTATCCAGTTTCTTTTGCAGTCGAATCATATCATTATCTAACATTCTTATCTGGTCGATTAACTGTAAGATAGTTATTTTCATTTCTTCGATTGCTGGGTCGATTTTTTCAGTGATTGTAGTCCAAACAAAGTACACGAAGTACCCAAGTCCGACCATTGCTACAATTGGAAATCCAAATTGCTGTATTGCATCAATCACGTCTTGCATCTATGCTCCCTGACTCAACAAAATTTTCTGCTCTTGCTATCTTGTCTAAGTCTGGTGTAAGCCCTAGTGCGGAACTTACACTCATATCTATTTTAATCATGTCGTTATTCATAGTCTTAATACGAGTAATTAGCATTTTAGATATACCTTTTACTTCTTCAGTATTTCCAACTACATCATCCATAATTTTACGAATGATAAGAAATATAAAACCACCCATAAATAGGGCAGCTGCAATAGGTGCTCCTACCTGAGCAATTACATCAAATACGCCTAGCTCCTCCATGGGTAACTCCACGGTAATATCCAATATTTAAAAAAGAGTTTCATACAATTATCCATTGATTAATCTGCATACAGCCAAGCATGCCAAATAGTACAACTACCTGTATTATGGAGGCTGCAGCTACTTGCTTCATTGGGTGTACTTTTTCTAAATCGTTGAGTTTCATTTATCTTTAAGTAATTTTTTCATTAATTCGCCATAGTTACCTTGCCCAAAAGGAACCTCGCCATTATTTTGTATATTAATTTGATTTTTAACATTTGATGCCTTTGCTTTTTCTAGTTCTGCCTGGGCTTTAATTTCATCCATTCGCATCTTGTGTGCCATCTGAATTAAGTCTGCTAAATCTTTATTAGAGTATACTTCTGATTCTTCAGCTTCTTCTAATTTTCTATCTATAAGATCATCGAGTGCTTCCGCTAATTTAAAACGGTTACGATATCCACTATCTAGATATACTTGATCGACATAAGCTTTTACTTCTCGCTTACCAAGTATTTCACTGCACTCACCTTCATCAATTTTTAATCTTACACAAACTGCTGGAATATTACCCAGCTCTAAATATGCATTGGCGACTTCAAGTCCTTCTGGACTGATTCTTGTAGATATTTCATTCTTCATATTTTGAATTATAACAAAATTTTGAACTTAAGTCAAGAATTATTTTTAAGAGCATCATTATGATGCAACTTGTTGCGTTTTTTAGTAGTTCGCGATTTTTTAAAAAGTTGTACATGTGGGGGTGTCCAGCGAGCTGGACGGGTAGAGGTCTGCTAACCCCTACCCCATAGCACACGAGGAGATAAATGTCAATTAAATATTTATATTAATTGATATATATGCTACTACTCCCAGCAAGATTATAAACGCTATTAAAGGCATTGCCCACTCGCCCTCTTTCTTAAAACTACGCCACCATTTTCGCATTGCTCTACGATTTCTTATTTGTTGTGCTGTCAATCTTCTAGCCATGATTAATGCCACTCCTTTGTTATACCATTAATTGTATAACTCATGATTTGAAAAGCGCCACCATTCACAACCATTTGCTCACGCCAATTTATATGACTAGCAATTACTTCCCATATTTTATTTTGAAATGCTCCGTTTCCTTTACACTCCAACGCTAACGCTTCGCCTTTGGTAATATAAATATCTTGCTCATATTCACTACCACCATTTAATTTTACTGTTATATAATTTTCCATTTTTTACCCCCTTATTAATGGATAGATTTTATTCATAATAAAGCTACCAAAATTATTGCTTGATACTTCTGTTATATTTGCTCTATTATCATTATATTCATTTTCCTTTTTTGCTTTGCTCTCAGCGATTGCAATAGCTTCTTCATCACTATCAGCCCAAACAAAGAATTCCATTTTTACTACATATCTTTTCATTATAGCACCCCATGATAAGTTAATGTAAACAATGCAACTGCAACTAAGACAGCCACGCCACCAAAGAAAAAGCTTAATAGATAATCGGGCTCATTTCTTTTTACTTTACTATATTTTTTCATGTTATTTATATCTCCTTATTAATTAACATACATATATAATATAAAATATCAACACATAATGCAACTATTTGACGCGTTAAATATACACTTTATTTTATGCTTTTTTCTTGACTTTTTAGGCAACATATGATAGATTTCCAAATGAGAATGATTCTCATTTAGCCGCGCCGATTTTACACTATCTGCCATAAAATGTCAAGGGTTTTTTCAAATTAATTTAATGCCTATTTTTGGCTTGGTCTGTTTGTTTTGGGAAGCTTGGTTTAAGATATGTTTATTTGTTTATCTTGTTTAAGATATAAACATATCTTAAACCATGTTCGCTTTTTTGTCAACTTTTGTGACAAGAAAAAATGCAAAAAATCCTACACGATTTTTGCTAAAATGTCAATAGAAAAATTAAAAATAAATGCACTTTTTAACGCCTTAAAATATTGCTCTACATGGAACATTTTTTTATAATATATACATCTAATATTTTAAATAAGGAGAAAATAAAAATGGCAGATAAAAAAGAAAAAAGAATCACTAAACCACAACTAATAGAAAAGGTTGAAAAATTAGATGATAATAAAACGATTACATTTACAATAGCTGAATTGAACAAATGCTATCCTAAATGGGAACAGAAAAATAGAAATCTAAACATGGATTTTTTAAAATTAATTACTAAATAAGGATAAGGGATTATGCAAAGATTAAAAAAACAGAAATTATATGTTTTAGCTTTAAAAAATAGGTCTGATGATTATATTTCTAAAATCGGAGAAACTAAAGACCAACTAGAAAAAAGGATTTTAGGTTTTGGCTTTGGTGGAAAATGGAAAGGGCGAGAAAAAGATGTCGAGGTAATTCTCGAACTTGATACACTTTTAGGAAAAGCCCTCGAAGATATTGTAAAAGGACTACTCCAAAAGAATTGGAAAGATAACCAACTCAAAGACAAAAATTTAGGGCGAGGTTATTCAGAATGGTACTTTATGAATCCAAATTCAATGCTTGGACTTGTAAGGGTGGCATTTAAAAAATTATACAATGAAGATGCTTATTTATCCGTTAAATTAAAAGGGGTAAATAATGAAAAATAACTTATTACGATGGAAATTAAGGGCGATTCAGAAAAATGAATCGCCACCAACAAATATAATTGTTTTTGATATTGACAATACAATTTTTGAATCGGTGGGAACTTATGAAAAAGATTATGACTTAAAAAAATTCATTAAGGATAATTCATTTTTTAGAAATCTTTTAACAAAAAAATTGCCTTTGTTTTATTCCATAAAAAATTATTATTATGATAAAAATTTTATGGTTGTTATTCAAACAGCAAGGGCAAAAAAATGGTGGTTGCCTTTGGTTTTATTTTTAAGGGGTGTTAAATATCATTACTTAATACAAAGACCACCAAGCAACACACAAGCAACAGGGAAATTGAAAAAATCTCAACTTGTTGATTTTATTTTAAGACACAATGAGATAAAAAATCCCTTTGTTGCTTTTGTTGATGATTCGAAAGAAAATAGAGATGAGATTCAGACTTTAAGATATGCTCATGTTTATGACGCTGATTATTATAATTCAAAAGGGGGTAAAATATGAAACAGCTAGAATTTAATTTTAATATTAAAAATAAATATTTTGATTCAGAAATGGAAAGAAATTTATTTTATGATTTTTGTAAAATCATGTATTCGGAGAATGGGAGAGAAAGAAGAATTTATAAGGAGAAACCATATAAAAATCTTTTTCGATATATTCGCAAAAATTGGGATTTCCTCTATACAGAATGGCATAAACAATTAAACTGCCAATTCTCAAAAGGCGAAATTTCATAATCGCATAATCCCGCGATGGTTTGGGGGAGAAATCCCCCAAATTTTTTTTTCAAAAAAAGACTTGACTTTTTGCTCATTTTATGGTATGAGAAATCACTAAAAATATTTGTCACAAAACTTGACAAAAAGGGAAACATGGTTTAAGATATGTTTATATCTAAACAGATAAACAAATAAACATATCTTAAACCACGCACGATTTCTTAAACCCCATAACACGAAACGCCGAAAATGTCAAGACTTTTAAAAATATTTTTTTATGATATAATCGCAATATGGAAACGCTAGGAATGATTATTTTTTATATTATTATTTTTCTTTTTTCTCTTGTTTTAATGCAAGATAAAAAACAAGATTTATTTTCTGCCCTTGTTATTTCTTTTTTTGTTATCGCTTTTTTTGTTGCTATGGGTGGCATAATAATCGAAGAAATATTTTTAAATTAATTTAAAATAATTGTTGACACGATAACAAAAAACCCTTATAATATTTATATTGATTGAGAGGGAAACAACCGAAATCGGAAGGAACTCCAAGCAAGGCAACCGAGAAGGGCAACCGACTCAACCGACCTGAAAAGGAACGCTAGAAGATTCGACCACCTCCAACGCTCAAAAGATAGAACCGAGAAATCGAACTTTCTAAGAGCAATACAGAGAATGAACTCAAAATCAATAACGGGCGAAAGGGCAAGAAACAGAGGACACACACCCCCAAACCCACCCCGAGAGGGAAAGGACTCATACAGCGAGATTATATCAAACTGATTGCTGGACTTCCCCTCTCACTTTTTTTTCCGCCAATGATTTTGGGGAATACCCCCTGCC
>Ga0208767_1000159_pt1 | contig 49318 bp, 58 predicted proteins | sample VirMetDEL_Mar_21_FD_184514 | JGI IMG/M metagenome (GOLD analysis project Ga0208767, IMG submission 184514) | Aqueous microbial communities from the Delaware River and Bay under freshwater to marine salinity gradient to study organic matter... | ecosystem: Environmental > Aquatic > Marine >...
GCCTGTGCGCCGCTGTGGGCGCCTGTGCGCCGCTGTGGGCGCCTGTGCGCCGCTGTGGGCGCCTGTGCGCCGCTGTGGGCGCCTGTGCGCCGCTGTGGGCGCCTGTGCGCCGCTGTGGGCGCCTGTGCGCCGCTGTGGGCGCCTGTGTGTCTGAGCCCCTTAAACTAAGGGTCCGCAAGTCCTAGACAAAAAAAAATCACCCTCTCGGGTGATCTGTGATTAATCCTGACTTTCTGGCCAGTCTGCCGGAGATGGCAGAATTTTGAGTCTTGAGTACTGACCGGCTGTGATTGTCACGCCGTCAAACATTGCCCGACGTGCCGCGTAGTGCAATGGCTTAGGCGGTGCCATATAACCTTGGTAGCCTTCAGACCAAAACGCTAATGGGTGGCCGTCTTGCAACCAAGCAAATCCACGTCTTGGATTGCCGTTCGGGCAGTTCGTAGCCTTTAGATAGACAAGCATGATTGAAAAATTAAATGTAATTAATGGGAGTTTGCAATCCTTGTAGCTAGTGCGTCAACCTCATTTAGGTTCGTATCATCGGCGACATCTTGCCACTCGTCAACGATTCCTTTGCGATAGCCGTCCCCACTGTATTTGAAAAATAGATCAAAGAATGCAAGAGAATTAATAATTGCCAATTGCTCGGACTCGGACACAATTAGATGGATAGACATTTGATTAGTTTACGGGGATGAATTGGAAAAAAAGTGTGATTTGGGACGGTTTTATTTAATAAAAAAAGATTTATCTCTTGACATTTTTGTTTTTTTAACTAAACGAGAAGGCGCAAGTTTTTCGGCTAATTTAAGGAGATAATTATCAGCATCAAGCCAAAACTGTAGACACTGAGAGGATTCCCAAGGTTGAGCCTTAGTCCAGCTCTTGCCTTGAAAATACCACTCATGATTTTTTTGGAAAATACTAAACCCACTAGAAAAGCAAGCCAGCAATACATTTAGTCGGCTCTTGGTTGTTGATGTCTTCCAGTTGCAATCCATGATGATGAAATTTTTATCAGCAGGATATAGGGCGAAAATTTCATTACCATGCAATCTCACGGAAATGATTCTTTTGTATCCTAATTGTCCGTGTACGGAGTGGTGATTCTGTTCAACCTCCATATTAGAAGACTTGAAGTAAGTGCCCTTAAATTCTGGCATCCACAAAAGATCGCGGACAGATTGAATGGTCTGAGCTTCGATTTTTCTCATGATTTAGAATTGATTAATTAATTTTGTTTTGGGGTGAGAATCCTAGGAGCGCTGAGAGGCCCCTACGGCCCCCACAGTGACGCCTAGGGCCGTTAAGGCTAGAGAAGCTTGGATAAACTCCCCTAGGCCCTTCCTAGCCTCTACAGTGTCCACTGGCAGGATCACAGCCGAAACGATGGCAAGGTGGCACAGAATCACGCCGGTAGACGCAGCGCCGAAACCGAAAAATTTTAGAGTTGACATTTTTTTTTAAAAATAAAGTTTGCAGAAAAATTAAATCAAGCGAAAGACCAGCGACGGGCGGTGGTGGCACTGACGCCGTAACGCTGACCGATGGCCTTCCATGTGGCGCCATTGCGCTTAAGGCGGTTAATACGTGTTGAGCGTGATTCTGTGACGTAGAGAAGAATCACAACCGGCAGGGTGATCAGTAGAAGCAGGGAAGCGAAGAAAAGAGAAGTCATTAGAAGAAAGATTTTTTTAAACGTGAGTGTTTCGCTCACTCCTGAACAATAGCAGAAATTTTTGCAGTGGAGCCTAGACCGATCCTTATTGGGTCAGTTAAACAATTGTCCATACCCCAAAACGCAGTCGTGGCCGGAGAATTGGCGGGAACCTAGAAAACGCCAGCAGGCTTAATAAAAAGCAAACTGTTCAACGTGGACATTTTTGCATCGGATCGCAAACTGTTCAGCGTGGACATTTTTGCATCGGATCGCAAAGCGAAAATGACAATCATTCTCACATTCGAGTTAGTGTAAACAATTGCGCGAAAAAATGCGATTAGCAGCGAATAGAATTGCTGTGCAATTTTTTTTGATTGTTTCTCGTAAACGAGAAATATGAAATTAATTGTTTATACTTAGTGATTTTGATTGTGTTACTTAGTGGCGTAATTTAAATCGTTAAATGTTACAAATAGTACAAATGTACTATAGTGCATGTGTATCAGTGAAAAAGAATTTTCAAAATCGTGTGTGTAAAAAAGCCCCTTAAACCGAACCCTCGCAAGTCCCCCGGCTAAAACCGAACCCTCGCAAGTCCTCGCTTAAACCCAAACCCCGCAAGTCCTCGATCAAAATCCAGTAGCAATTGCCTTTGCAAGTGACTCACCGAATCTTTTATTTAAATTCTTATTAGCAGCGTTTTTGCCAACCTGCTGGAATTTAAACACAGAAGGAAGAACAGGAGGTCGATTAGAAATACTGAAAAGCAAAGCCTCGTTATTCTCAAAAGCTTTAGGCGAATTAAAGTAAATTCCAGGCTGCAACCCTCCATACTTCATCGATTCAGATAACTGAGTTGAAATCATCCTGTATTTAGACCTTCGACCAGCTTTAATGATCTGCCTTACAGAAAGATCATCAGAGCTTCTTGCTGCCCGATAAGCCTGCTGATCAGAAAGAATATCTGAATACATAGATGGCCTAACATTGCCGTACTTATTAGTCTTGAGGAAATCAGACTGAGTAGGAATAGCAAACTGGCCTGCCCTGAGCACACCTTTTGCTCTTAAGGATTTCTGGAATCGTGTCGCATAAGCGTTACCGCCTGTAATTACAGGCAAAAGGTAATCAGCCGGAGCATTGCCTTTAGCGCCATCATCACTAATCTCAAGCCTTGCTTCGAGATCTTTTTTTGTGCTGTACTTCTTTATTTTCACACTATTAAGAGTGAAAGGCACAGGATTGTCGAAAACCCTCTTCATCTCTTCTCTCTCGGCTTCTTTCACGTCCTTGGCTATTGCGTTAAGAGCCAAGGAAGCAGCGAAAGGCACTTGGACAAGCTTCAATGCGTCCAAACGCTTGATAAGCGGATTTATGTCTAGAGAAACAGTTTCTGCCATGCACTCACCTTAGTCAGGCTTCCTTCCCGGAGGCACTCCCATTGCCTCGGCCTCTAGCTGTTGTATCTCAGTAAATGCCTCAGCCGCCTGCTTGCGCACAGCCTCTCTCAACTGGTTGGCCTTAGTTTCAACAAGATGCATGGACGAAGTGAAACCGGTTTTACAGATCCCGTCCTCGCATACGCGAACGTTCAAGCCAAGCCCGTCCTCAGTGTTAGCGATCTCAACGGTCATGCTTCTCTCCGTACATTTCCCATAAACCCGTGTAGCAACCTCTGAACTCATGGTCAGGGTCGTCGCGCTTATCTAGGTCATACAGAACATCGAGATAAACGGTACGCATGTACTGCTCATGCGCTGCTGAACCAGCTGCTGATTTGAATTTTGTCATTGTTTGAATCTAGCGAGTCCTCAGGCAATATCCCTTGGCCCGATACCAGCCAACAGGGCAGGTATCAAGAGCCGGGTTTGGCAGCGTATCCCGAACCTGAACGGCTCCAGGAGAAACAACGCAATAACCACCGCTTGGGTAGTACCCCAGCGGGCAGGTCTCACCGACTCGCTGGATAGGCGGTCCCGTGACCAGTGCTAGCAGGAAAAATAAGGGCATGTTCATGTAAAGCAATAGAAACGAAAAGAGTGACAATTAGAAAAGGAATAATACGACCAAAGCAAGCCATAAGCAAAAGCCAGATACAAGAAAATTAATAGTGAGTGTCATTCGAGGAGGCCAGTGACTACTTCCCGGAGCTGTTCCAGTCCTCCGCTGTTATTGATCACAGCGTCAGGCACGATGTCATGCAGAGCACCCTCGCTCGCATGATCACCCTCGTAGACAACACCAGGCCGGTCCACAAGCCATAGCTCGCCACCAAGCTTGCGGATCATCTCGGCTTCATTCGGAAACCGCACATCGTCGATGACAACATTCCGTCCACGCTTTAGCTGCTTCTCCACAGTCCCTGCGGCAACCATGATCCAAAGGTCAGGATGAATGCAAGACCTGCCCCACTCAGTCCCAAGCGTTTGCATCATCTGGCGAGGCGAAACGCCCAGCTCAGTGATCTTTTCCTCCTTCTTGTCCCTTAGGCAGGCAAGACCGTTGTACCCAAGAGAAGAAAGAATCTGGGCCGAGAACTTTCGCAGTGGATCAGCAAAAGACAACCTTTTGTAACCTCGAAGCATTCCCGCCACAGTGCTCTTCCCGGAGCCGGGAGCATGGCTATAAAGTCCGATTAATCGTGTCATTAATTTTGTTGATTAGTTGATTTTTAGTTTTGTAGAACCAAGTCCCGACCGTGTAGCCAGAGACGTAAGAAATTACAGCCATGCAGCTGACAGTCCCGTAAATCTCACGAATCACAGGCCAGTCGCTGTCGCTTGTAACCCATCGAACAAAGCTTTTTAATCTGTTTTTCAGCTTCAGCTGGCTCGAAATATCTTCCTGGGGTGAGGGCGACCTTCCCTTGTCCTGAGATTTCAAACCAGCTTCCTCCGGGGTTCTCGATGAAGATTGAGAAGGCATTGGATTTTTTGAGGTGAACTGTTTGCATGTTTTTTAGTTTGGTTTCTCCCCATCGGGAGCATGAAATAAGCGTTCCAGCATCAAGCTGTCTGGATCTGTGTAGTTCTCATCGTCCGGGGTGTTGGCATCGATGAAAGCCATTGCGACTGGATCGTCAATTGAGCCAGCCATGATCACCTGATCAAGCTCTCGGTCCTTGAAAGCAAGCATCGAGATGTTGCTGGATCTAACGAGGATACCGATAGCGAATCGCTCCCAGAATCTGGTGTACCAGCGCATGAGAGGCCCCATCAGTTCATGGCAAAAGCGTAACTGTCAAGGCTGCTGGAACTTGCTAGCCGAACAATGATGCCATCAGTTGGAAGCTCTGATCTGCCGAAGCATCCAGCCTTCCAACGGCGATAACACCACTCAATCTCGGTGAAGCTTGAGCAGCAAACAGCTGTTGCTACATCGAAGCCAAGAAACGCAAGGCGATCTAGTGCAAGGAAGTGGTCGCCATCGGCATCCACAAGGGTGTCCGCAATGAAGTGATCTTTGCCAGAGAGAGTGCCCTCGACATGGATCGTCAGAGGCTGCTGAAGGCGCTTAGGGAGCGCTGGACGCAACTGTTCAAGCAAATCATCCCCTGACAGGCCCCTACAAGCCTCTAGGCGGCCATAGAAGTAGTAAACAGAGCATCTAGTACCGGCGAAGGCTTCGGACACGCACAGAGCCTCCTGGAGGCCGCTGGCGATCAAACGGCTCTCAGCGGAGCGCTTGTCCAAAAACTCTGGACTTGGCGACGGGAGCCGAGTCTGTGCTGGTGGACTTGAAGGCATCGTTAAACGCAATCTTGTTTGCAGTGCAAGAGTAGCTGCTAAACGCACCATGTCAACACCCGGTGCCGATATTTCTGGCTGCTTCCTTAGCCAACCAGTTAGCTCCGGCCTTCGTTGTGCAATACAAGCGGCTCAGAGTATCGACCACGACCAGCAGCTCTTCACGGCTCATCCCCTGTGACTGCCTCCTGAGCCGCTCCATGAAGAACTCGCTTTGCTGGCATGGCTCGATCATGAAATGCGGCTCCAAATGCGCCTAAGGCTTCGATAAGGGTAGCTGGAGGGCTGCAAGAGGACACTTCTCACGCCCAAAACCGCTCCAGCGCAATGGATCTGCTCACTTTCTCACGCTTCTCACGGTTTCTCACGGCCAACCGTGAGGACCAAAACCCTTGCGGCGCAGTGTTTCTCACCCCTTACTCACTATATATATAAATATAGATATATATATATAGGGGGGGTTTTGACTTTTCTATTCATGTTGTCTATAGGGGGGTGTACTTTTTCACCGTGATTCCGTGATTCCGTGAGAAATCGCCCAAACCTGCTGCTATCACTGGGTTTTGACAGGTCACGACTTCTCACGGTTTCTCACGGTCTCATCAAAACGAGTGAAGTGGAACGCAAACAGCCCTGGAATTTGACGCAAAACCCTTGAAACTTTCAGAGTTCGAGGTCTTGGATGCTCCAGGAAGTCTCGACAGCTGGCTCGACCAGCAATTAGCCCAAGGCGTATCCCTAAGAATCGAGGAGATCGAGTTTGAGGAATTAGCAAATAGCACAAGGTCGCCCTTGACCTTGATCCCGTTACGACCAAGAGTGTTCTCCGCTGTGGACTGGAGAACAAGTCGCTCAATAGCCCTACCGGCAGCAAGCTGAGTAAGTTCACCGATGGTCCTAGTAAGAACTGTTCCTTCTCCTTCGACCCGAATTTGATACTGCATGATTCGATCCAGGCATCCACGCTCATCAGTTCTTTCGCTTTCAGTGCAGAATTTCTCCACCTGTGCTTGCTTGACAATCGTCAACGCTTCGTCAGGCGTTGGAGGGCGGTCATTGCCAAGAATCCAAGCACCAGCAAGGAGTGTGCCGTATTGATCACCGCTACGTCTATTGCCATCCAAATATTTTGAAGTGACTTGGCAAAACACACCTATGGATTCCTTTAATACCGGGATGAGACTAAAGACTCTGCCTTGAAGTCTCATGCCTAGCTCAGGGGAGATTGCTTGCAACTTTGATTTCAAGCGAACCCAGTGCTTATCTCGTTCTTCCTTACTAAACAGAACATCTTCTTTCTTTTTCAAAGTCAACAGTGCAAATCTTGACCTGTCTGCGTTTTGCTTAAGAGACGGAGATATGGAGCAAAAGAAAAACATGGATCTGATCTTGAAATCTTGCATTGATCCATCTGCGGAGCCTTTTACGATGGTTGCGTCAGTTTCAAATGAAGAAACACGGGCAAGGCTTAGTATTTGCTGAATGCGAATCTGATCAGACTTTTCGTTAGCCTCCGATTCGTCAAATAGCACCGGGAAGGCGTCACATTTCAGCCGCTGGCGGATTCCTGCTTCAGAGGTGTTGCCCTGAACAAACTCTCTCATGTCAGCAAGTAAAGGGTTTACAAATTCCTCCAAAACTGTGCTTTTCCCCGAGCCTGAACCTGCTGTGAGCCAGATATGTGGACGCCAATTAAGGATTCCGCAAAAAGGAGCTAGAGCTATCCACCCAGCCAAGATCGTGCCTGATCCCTTTTTATCCCACAGGAAAGAGTTCGCGATTTCAAGAATCAGTGCGCATTCTTCCTTCGACAATGGATCATTTAAGTTCGGCCCTTTCTTAAGCGCTAAGCGTTGATAATAAAAACTAGAATCTTCGATCTGTCTATTGCTGGATCTTGTTTCTCCGTCAACAACTATGCGATTGCCAAGATGAAGGACTGAACGATTGTTGTCCCACCATGCGCCTCTGCCTCTTAGTTTTGAGGGATTAAAATCACCCTTCTTTTCATGGCGCCTGTATAAAGACGAAGCAGCCGAAACCCAATTGACTCCAGCCCTGCTTGGATAAAGATTTTCCCAATAAGCAAGCGGTGCTATTGCGCAAAGATGAGTCCCGGTATGTTGGCTTCTAGTTAATGCCATAACTTCACCAGTGGCAAATGGCTGATAAAAATAGCTTCCTTCTTTGAATCCTAAGCAGGCAAAATATTCATCAACATCAGGCAGTGATTCTGGAGACGAAATTTCATCCAGCAACTGGGGCTCTGGTTCTTCTGGGGCGGTTATTGGATCGCTTAAGTTCTTCTGAAGATAGTCAAGCGCCTCCTCTGATGACCAAAGTGCATCAGCTAAATCCCAGCCCTTGGGTGCGTTTTGGGGTGGCGTTACAATAAAAACTTCCTTAGCTCCATTCTTCAAAAGAATTGGAGCAAGTTTTGCCATTGCTTGACGACCGGCATCGTCTGCATCAGGCCATAAAGTGATTGATTTGCCTTTTATTGGCGACCAATCGTTTTTGCTTATTGATTTGCAACCTGAAGACCAAGTTATTGAGACATACGAAGGCAGCAGCCTTTCAGCAGCTATAGCTGTTTTCTCTCCTTCAGTTATCAGAACAGGGTTGGACGGAAGCAGTTGAAGCTGCCTGCGATTAAATATTGGCCTAGGAACTGGATGAGAGTTGATTTTCCAGGAGGATCCGTCGAAATAGAGAGGCCGAATGGTCTTGCCAGGGAAGCGGCATACATAAAAATTTTCGCTGTATTTGTAGACAGACTCCGCGCCTCTGGTCGGAGGGGCTGGGATGCCATTGGATTCTGCGACGCCAAGAACGGACTTGATCTGAGTGACTGCGTACTTGAACGTCCAGTTGTTCTTCCTAAGTAGAAGGTCCATCCCGGTTCCTCCTCCGCCTTGCTGCTCCTTACCTCCGCACTGATTGCAGAACCATGTGCCTCGTTCGTCGTCGTCGTCGAATCGGTAACGGTCCTTTCCACCGCAAAGCGGACAGGGACCATGCTTGTCAGAGAGTTCAGATTTCGAGAGGCCAGCAAGACGAGACAAGATGAATGGCCAATGGCCACGGGCGATGTCGTTAATTTTTTGCATTTCAGGGCTTTTGAGTTTTTGTATTTTCGATGATCAGTTGCCTGAGGAATGCCGATCTTGACATTGTTTTTGCAAGAGCTGACTCGTCAAGCTGCTCGATCATCCATTGAGGCATGTCAATGGTTATAGTCTTGCGCTTGGGTTTCACTAGGTTGACGCATGGCTTTTGCATGGTAGTCTGTGTTGGCATGAATGTCCAGCGATGACAAAAAAGCTAAAACCCACCCCGGACCAGTACCGTATCGTTCAGGAAATTATCTCAGTAATTGCTGACGGCTCCGCCAAATCGATGTCTCTAATGGGACCAGCAGGCTCTGGGAAGACGTTCACTCTGTCGTTCCTGGCAGAGGAAATCATGAAAACATATGGAAAAGAGGCCGTAGTTTTTATTGCGCCAACCCATAAGGCAGCAAGAGAAATCAGAGTGAAGCTCCCTAGTGGGATGCGGCGTCCTGGCGGAGTGGTCACTATCCATAGCTTTGTCGGTTCATCGAGCAAAAGGGTTAGAGATGAGGAAAAGTTCAGCGATCCTGATGTTGATGATATTCACAAAAAAGCAGCGAAATTGAATAAATCGTTAAAGGCTGTAGTTGTCGACGAGTCTTCTATGGTTAGCCAAGAGTACGCTGACTTTGTTGATCAAGTTTGCCAACACGCCAACGAAATGTCAGGACAAGACATTCTTGTTATTTATACGGGTGACCCTTACCAGCTGCCGCCGATCAGTAAAAAGAAGAAAGCAGATGACGGAGACGCTTATTCGGGAGACTTGGAATATTCCCCGCATATGTGCGATCAGTTTACGAACAATGAGTTTAATTTGCGTCTTACAGAGGTTCTAAGGCATGACGGCAAGATATTTGAAATTGCTACAAGTATAAGAAATAACTTCAAAGGCGACAACACTTTAGCGGGATTGGATGGCATCAGCGGCGGATCTAGGATCAAAACTTACCAAGATGAACTTGAGTGGAAAAAAGACCTAGTTGAAGCAATACGCAAGAATCCAGCCAACGCGAAAGCTTTGTGTTTTATGAATAGCAGCTGCAAAGACTTGACCAAGTTTGTAAGACGTAAAATTTACGGTAAAGAAGCAGCCTTTAGTTGGATTCAAGGCGAAAGAATTATATTCCCAAAGTACACAAGGACGATAAATCCTGGGCCTAGCCATATATCTAATTCAAACAGTGTGATTCACTCTTGCACTTCTGCCACTGTTGAGAGCTGCGAGACAGAAACAGATCTTTTGTTTGTGCTTGGACCTTTTGATTATGTAACTCCAAAACTAAAGATAGAAAGGACTTTTGAAGAGCACATTTATTGCGATGTTCAGCGTCTTGTCGTTATGACTGATCAAGGCTATCGTCATCATTTAGTTTGTCCAACTTTTGCTGCAGAGCCCAAGTTCAGGGAGCAAGTCAGTAGCCTCAGAGGCAAGATAAGCAGATTGGAAAAAGACGGTCATATCGACAAAAATCACGAACTTTGGACTCAAATTCAGCAGATGAAAGAATGCCTGCCTGCCATTTACTCTGACTCCGTAATGACAGTTCACAACTCTCAAGGCAGTACGTTTGAGAAGGTTTTCTTACATCGTGACATTGAGCATTGCAGATCTGATTTTAGAAACTCTCTTCTTTATGTAGCTCTGACTAGAGCTAGCAAGGCTGTTTGCGCTCTTGTTTGATCTATGAAATTACGACCTTATCAGCAGCAACTTATCGATGACACTAGATTTCAGCTTCAGCTTGGGCGGAAAAAAGTTTTAATTGTCTTGCCTACGGGCGGAGGGAAGACAGTTTGCTTTAGCCATATAGCCGAATCTGCTTCTAAAAAAGGGAATCGAGTTTGCGTTCTTGTACACCGCGCAGAGTTGCTTGATCAGGCCAGCCGTTCAATGCCAGTCCGTCATGGGCTAATCGCCGCCGGTCGAAGCATGGACCTTAGTCATTCAGTGCAGATTGCGAGCGTTCAAACGCTGGCTCGCAGATTGCACCAGTTGCCCAAGGATTTTTTCCAGCTTTTGATCGTAGACGAAGCTCATCACACCACCGCTGGGACTTGGGCAAAAGTCGTCGAGCATTTTGACAGCGCAAGGCTTATCGGCGTCACCGCGACTCCAATCAGGCTTGACGGTCGCGGCCTAGGTGAACACTACGAATCAATGGTCGTTGGCCCGAGTGCTCAGTGGCTTACTGAAAATGGCTTCCTGTCTCAAGCCAAGGTGCTCGCCCCTCCCGGTATCCAGACAAGTGGGCTAAAGAAAAGAATGGGTGATTTCGATATGAAGCAAGCCGAGGGATTGCTGCAGGAGGGGCAGGCCATGGGTGACTGCCTGACGCATTACCGCCAGCATCTAAATGGCCAGACAGCTATTGCGTTTTGCTGTAGTGTTGCCCACTCTCAGGCTGTCGCTGGATTGTTCCAAGCCAATGGAGTTGCTGCTGCAAGCATTGACGGGAAGATGGATGTGAATCGTCGCCGGAGCCTTCTTGCATCCTTGGGGCGCGGCGAGATCAAGGTTCTAACTAGCTGTGCATTGATTGGCGAAGGCGTTGACGTTCCCAGTGTCGGAGGCTGCATACTGCTCAGACCTACGTCCAGTGTCGGGCTTCACCTTCAAATGATCGGCAGATGTTTGCGAGTTTCCCCAGGGAAAGATCGTGCTGTGATTTTGGATCATGTAGGCAACACTCTTAGGCTTGGCCACCATCTTGAGCATCGAGAATGGACACTTGACGGCGAGCAGAAAGCCAAGCGCGAGAAATGTACCTCTGTAAAGGTTTGCCCTAAGTGCTTTGCTGCAATGAGTTCACAGGCAAGCGAGTGCGAAGAATGCGGACATAGGTTTGTTGTCGAGCGAAGAGAGCTGAAGACAGTTGCTGGCACATTGCAAGAGTTAGAAGTTGAAAAGACGCAGAAGAAGCAGAAAAGAATCGATCAAGGTAAGGCAAGAACGCTTGATGAGCTGATTGCGCTTGGTAAAAGTCGAGGCTACAAGTACCCTGTAGCTTGGGCTCGTAAGATTTATTCATCTCGTGGCAGCAAATGAAACCGAGATTCAACAGCAAATACGACTGGCGTGTAGTCGCGGCCCGGTAAGGCTATGGAGGAATAACAGCGGGAGTTTACCTGATCCACGAACTGGCAGGTATGTGCAGTTTGGTGTGGGCAGCCCCGGTGGGTCGGACCTTATTGGGTATCGGAGGGTGACGGTCACACCGGAGATGGTGGGAACAGAGGTGCCAGTATTCGCGGCAATCGAGGTTAAGACTGCCAAGGGCAAGGCCACTGAACAGCAGAAGGCATTTATTGAGCACATCCGAAACGCAGGCGGAATCGCAGGGGTTGCTAGATCAGTTGACGAAGCAAAATCGATACTGCTAAACTAATGAACGATGCAATCGCCCTTGCGCTTTTCTCTGGCTTTTGTATTGGCCTTATTGCCTCTAATCTCTTATGACACCTGCCTTCATCCAATACTTAAAAGCTCAATACGCCAAGGCTATGCGAATAGCAAAGCAAAAAGCTAAGGCAAAAGAATCAAAATCAGAGGATTGATGGACAGCCTTTATTTTTGCGTGGCCTGCGAGTCCCCAGGCCAGGATCGACAGTACGTGGAGGTTTTGGCTGCTTCAGAAAAGCAGGCTATTTATAAAGCTTCCAGAATCCATCGCAATCGCGAGAGCTATCGGCTCTTGGTTCCTGAATCAGTTGTCAAATTTCAGGAGCGCAGCTTTTGATCTGCCCCAATTGCGGTGCTTCCGGTAGGGGCACCAAAGCGGTCTTGAGCACTCGGCCATCGCATGGTGGCACTGTCACTCGCTATACGAAATGCAACATTTGCAATTTCTTGTACTTTACCTGTGAATTTGTGATTGACTCTACGTCGGTGAGCTGTCGTGGCCACCATTATCGCGCAAGCTCAACGATGATTGACGCAGTGTATTCAACGCTGAAGGAGTATGGACTGGGCCAAGATGATGCGTGATGCTGGGATTGAAGACTCACCCGGAAGGGAAGAGGCTTCCAAGGTGTTGCGGTTTGAGGCAGCTTTTCGCGAAAAAAGCGGATTGGAGCACGTTGAGATCATTGACGCGATGAGCTATCACGGTGCGTTAAAGAAGCTCAAAGGCAGGTCCAAGACCTTGTGTTCGCTGTGCATTGTTGATGACTAATGCTGAAGCCAAGCGTCTGATTGCAGAATCAGACAAACGATTGCTGGACATTTATCACTGGAGATTGAATCCTCATGAGCATGAAACTATTGATCATCGATACGGAAACGACTGGATTGACTCCAGCCGACAGCACGGTGATTGAACTGGGAGCTGTGCTGTTTGATGTTGAGTTGCGATCTGTTATCTGCCAAGTGTCATTTTTGTTGCCGACATTGACAAACGAAGCTGAGTTTGTAAATCGCATCCAACCGTCACTGACTATGAGAGCGCCGGATCTCACGTCTCCAATGGCGGCATCATTCTGGGCGATGGTTGCGGAAGCTGATTACGCGGTGGCTCACAATGCGGCTTTCGACCAGCAATGGTTCGGAGGGAAAGGCTCACTACCGTCGATGCCTCTGCGGTGGATCTGCACGATGGACGATATTCAGTGGCCGCTGAGCAGTAGGCGCAGCCGCCCGTCCGTAATCTCCCTGTGCGTTGATTATGGCGTTCCCGTCTGGAACGCTCACCGCGCTCTCACAGATTGCGTCTATCTGGCCGAGGTCATGAAGCGCGAGCCGCAACTTGAGCGGTTGATCGAGAATGCCTTGCTACCCAGGCATGTTTACGTCAGCAATCTTGGCTATGAGCAGCGCCAGCACTGTAAAGACGCTGGTTTTACTTGGAACAATCTGGTTCCGAAGATGTGGGCCAAAAAAATGACAGAGCATGAAGCTGCGGCACTGGATTTCTCGGTCTCTATTGCCGAGTAGTCGAAACAGTGGTACTATTTGCCTTGCAAACATCGTTGCGTTTTTGAATGACAAGCAAAGCTGTGCCTGTATGGGAGCCCAAGCGGTTCGGACCGGTCAAGGTGCGAGCCTTAGCTGCTTCCGCCAAAGATGGCACTTGGTGCGTGATCGGCTACCCCGGCGGCACTGATGAAGATCTAGTTGAAGATGCACGACTACTGGTTGGTGATGGCGAAATGCGCCATTACTGGATTGAAATGGAACTTGAATTACCAAACTAAAAACAATGAATCAACTCCCTATTTCAGAATCAGCCGTGATTCAACGGCTGACACGCAAGCTTGCCGAACGTGGCGAGCGGATCAAGGTCAATCGGTCTGGGTCGAAGGCTGAACTATCACTAGGCCGTTATGTGATCTTGTCTAAGCAAGGCGACATCAAGCAGCACGCCGCCGACCTCAGCTCCCTTGCTGAGGGACACGGCGTGTTGCAGGCCCACGAATTTGTTTCTTTATAGCGAAAAACTTGCAATTTTATTCAATTCACTAAACCAATGAATTATCACGATCATCCGGCATTATCAGCCAGCAAGCTAAAAAAATATTGCTGCGGCACCGCAGTCGATTATTGGGCTGCATACGAAGATCCAGACCGTATGCCGATGGTGCCATCTGATGCAATGCGTCAGGGCAGCTTGGTCGATTGTTTGATCACTGAACCTGAAAAGTTCAGTCGTAAATATGTCGTCGCCCCAAGAGCCGACCGTCGCACAAAGGCAGGCAAAGAAATCTGGGCTGAGGCTCAAGAACTCGCTCGCTCCCAGTGCGCGGACTTAATTACTGAGGAGTGGCACCACACTGCCCAGTTGATCGTCAGCAAGCTCAAAAACGATCCAATTGCCTCTGAGTTTTTGCAGGGTTCGGGTCAGGTGCCTCATTTCTGGCATGACGCTGATAACGATGTTGAGTGCCGTTACCTGCCGGATTTAGAGCAACCAGAAGATGGGTTGCTTGTGGATCTAAAAAAAGCTCGGTCGGCCAACCCACGCGATTTCGCAAGGCAGTCATTTGCGCTTGCGTACGATCTTCAGGTTGCGCATTATTGTGAGGGCTATTTAGACCGTCACGGTGCCTACCCAAAGCAAATTGTGCTGCTTGCTTACGAGTGGGCGTATCCTTTCAACTACTCGGTGAATATCATCAGCGATGAGCTGTTGGAGGTTGGCCGTCAGCGTCGTAACGATGCGATTGAAGGCATCAAGGCTTGTCGCGGAACTAACGAGTGGCCATCGTGGGGCATTAATACGATGGAAGCTCCACGCTGGTTCCAAGTTGATGATCCAGCCAATGACACTGACGTTTCTGACCTGCTGGAGGGAGTCTGATGCAATTTGTAGGTGACTTGATGAACGAGCCTTGGCTCAAGGCATTTATGTTCCCGGCTTCCGGGCGCATGACTCTGACAGTCAAAGGCGTTCGCAAGGCTGAGGTTGCTTTTGACGATCAGGATCCCAAGCTTCAAACGATCATGTCGTTTCAAGAAATCAATTCCGAACTGACTCTGGCCAAAATCAACGCCATTCCATTGATCAAGCTTTTGGGCAATGATGTGGCGCTATGGCCTGGGCGGCGTGTGACTTTCTACGCGACCAATCAGGTCATGCCTCACCCGCTTCGCAAGGACGAACCTTGCATTCGTGTCTATGGGAGCCCTGAGATTGACGAAGAGATCAGCTGTGAGTGGACGCCACCAAAGCGACGCAAGATTGTGCAAAAGCTGCACCCTACAGGTGTGTTCAAGCCTGCAATGAAAAAGATCCAAGAGGCTGACCTATCTCAACTTGATTCGATTCGTCAGCGTATTTCAGAACTAAGGGCTTCCAACGATCTTTCAGAGGAGGAACACAATCAGCTTATTGCTAAAATCGCAAGCTTGAGTTAAAGTATTTCTCGCAAGCTAAGACCTTTTATGTCTTCTATTGAGGTTGTCAATGCTGCTGATATTCCAGCACGCACAAGCCGACACAGTAAAACAACCCCGCTACGGGAGAAGATTTCTTCCTTGACTCCTGAGACTAGCCTTTTTGTTTCTTACTACAACAAGGAAAGCAATGAAGGCTTCAAGGCCAGCACTATCGCTCAGATTGCTGGTCGTATGACCAAGGAATCTAATCAGTACAAGTATTCAGTTCAGTCCGAGTCAGCCAAAAACGGCTGCTACATCATCTGCAAAATAAAATCATGACCGAATCATTTTCAGTTAACGGGGCTTTGTTCCCTCAGACCGCTGAGGACATGAAGGCTCGAATGAAAGACAAGTACGATCCCTCTAAAAACTACCCAACGGTGGATGGAGTGATCAACATTCCTGCTGATCAGGCTTACGCTTTGGCGGAGTACATCATGCAGGGCAAGCCTCTCGGTGAGCGCAATGAAATTCCTCTTGCTATCAGCGGATGGAAGAAGCAATCAGCAAGCGGCAAGAATTACATCAGTCTGAGCTTCAAGCCTCACTACAAGTACGAAAAGAACACTGAAGGTGCTGTCAATGACGCTGCCCAGTCTGTGGCTAAGGCCACTGACGGCAACGTTGTAGACGACTTCTTCTAAACCCTTATCGGGGCAGATTCACTCTGCCCCTTATTTTAAAATGGCAATTTACAACAGCATTTCGCTAGACAGATCGATTCTCGCCACAGAGCTTCCACATCTCGGAACGAATGAGCTTCGCAAGCTTTACCATGAGCTTATTGACTGTATTAATGAGATCACGGCCTCTTTGGCGGAGGTTTCAAGCTTTGAAGAGAAGCATGGCTATGCGCCCGATACTGAATGGTACTATCGGGCCAAAAAAAAGCTAAGGATCTCGACGCAATTTGCGGCCAAGATTGAAGCGATGAACAAACCGCTTCCGAAAAGCTATGACGAACTGTACCAAGATCATTTTCTTCGCATTCTTTTAGAAGAACTTGGACCTGCTTCACTAAAAAAAATTCAAGCCGAAGCCTCGGTAATCGCTCGCTCGGAATCCAATGAATGAAAAGCTACTCGAAGTCAGTATTGAGTCAGTCAAAGGTCTTTTGATTGACGGCTATAACAATTACGAAAAAAGCCTTCAACGTCGTCAAGGTGATTCCCGGTATTGGGATGGCTACATTCGCGGCATTCAACATGTACTGGAGATGCACGACCAATGAAAATTAAATTTGGCATTTACACTCGCTTTCAGTTTGTCTTGCTTGCTTTATTCAGCCCTGAACGTCTTGTGCAAGCCGTAACAGCTGGCTTCTTGTCGGCTGTAGATTCAATGGAGGACGAAGAACTGAAAAAATTAGTACAGGAGCTTAACGATGCAAATTGACCCGCGCTTTCAAGTTGGCATTCTGAGTCAGACGAGGGATCCTGCCACGCTGTGCTGGCAGGCAATGCACCAAGATTACTCTGAAGGCTGGGTGTTTTATGACGAGCCACTTAAAGAGTCAGATGCTGGTGACCGAATCGTAAAGCACCTGCTTCTGGGAGGTCGCGGTCATTACGGGCCACTGGAGCACGCCAGTATCACATTTGCTGTGGGCTATTTCCCTCACTCAGTGATTCAACAGGCTCGCACGCACAGGGTGGGCACTAGCTGGGATGTTCAGTCAATGCGCTATACAGGTCAGAGAATTGCTGCTGTAGCTGAAGGCATCGTCGATGTTGAAGAGGCTTTTTACTTGCGTCCCGTTGGTGATTACACCAACCGCCAAGGCAAGAAGTACACCTACGACGAACGCCTTAGGGCAAAGGATCTTCAGCATTGCGAAGACTCGGCTCGGCGTTACAAAGAGGCTCTTGATGCTGGCATCTCCGAAGAACATGCAAGGGGAGTATTGCCGTTTGACTACCGCCAGCATTTTGTCGTTACGTTCAATCTGCGCTCTCTCATGCACTTCCTTGACCTGCGGGGCAAGGCCGATGCACAGATAGAAATTCATCAGATGTGCCAGATGATGATGCCTCACTTTGAGCAGTGGATTCCCTCAGTCCATAACTGGTACACAAAAAATCGCTGGGGCAAGGCCCGCTTAGCACCATGACAAAAGAATCACGCCGCACACCATTCAAGTTTGCCGTTGGCGATAGAGTTGCCGAAAAGCCACGGATTCACCTTGGCATTGCTGTTAAGCCAGAGAATCAGCGCCGCTATTCATCGCGAATTGGTACTGTAACAGAGCTTAGGACCAAGACCAGAAAAGACGGGCATCAGCGTAAATATCTTGCTGTGCGCTGGGATGGCTTCAACTCATCATCCGAGCATGACCAAATGAGAGTATGCGCCGCCATGGAACTAAAATCCTTGGAGGAAGACCTGATTCTGAATCACGACTGAATTAGGAGGGGATGCCACCGGCTCTCGCGCCTGCATGGCTTGGTTCAGGTGATCCCCATACACCTCAGGACAAGCCGATTCCTACGAATTGGTTTGAAAAAAAATTCTACCACAACACATGAACATTCACGAAACAGGCATAAAACTAATTGCACACGGGGTGGAATCATACTTCAAGCCTTGGTATTTTGATGGGAAAGTTGTCTATTGGGGCAACCCAGAGCAGACTGAGTCAGACGCACGGGCGTCAGCGCAAGAGCTAAAAGCTTTCCTGATCAATCGGATCAAATGACAAGTCATCGCTCTCATTCCGGCAAATTAAACATTTCCGACAAAAGCGGAGAATGGATTGCAAGCATTACCACTAACTCCGACACTTTTGAGATAGCTTTAAATGCAACTAATGTCGAAAGCGCAATATTGCAGGGCGAGCAACTTTATGCTGATTTGCGTGCAGTTGCTAATCCGAAGCCGTATTGTTGGCAGTGCCTGCATTGGAAGTTAGTACAATCAGAATGCAGTCTTGGTTTTGCCGAGGGGAAATCAAGTGGCGGAAGATTTGCCAGCCAATGCTCGGCCTTTTGGATCAACGACTGATGTCCCTAGCTGGGCGATAGATTTCGGCAATGGTTTTTACATTGAGATATTGAATGACAACACTCAAGGCGTTTACTACAGGGCTTGCAGTCCTGGTGGAGCTATTTGCAGATATTCAGATGATTTTTGGCGTGCAAAGACTTATTTGTATCACATGATGCTTCCTATGGCTGATCCAAAGTTCCATGCTCCATCCAATAATTAATCAGATCTTCACGCTCTTGGCTCCAGAAAGGCTGTGCCCTAAACCACTCCCATACTGCCTTGTCACTTTTTGATCCGTTGCAAAACCTACAGCAACACAAAAGATTGTTTACAACGCTCATACTGCCACCTTTCGATCTAGCAAGGATGTGATCCAAGGTATCTCCGGGTTGGCCGCAGTAAGCACATCTATTGTCCCATTCATCAAGTATTTGACGCCTGAACCTGTGCTTACTTGTTTTCTTTGGTACAAGCTCTGATCCTATTATTTCATGGCCAATAAATCCGCCGCTTAGAGGCACTACTTCCATTTCAAAACTTACTATTTCCTCTGTTAGCTCCTCTAATCGTGATGCAAATATCTCACTAAACTCTTCAGGTTCCTGATCTTCCTTTGCTGAGGTCAGAAACATAATTGTCGCAGTTGTTAGGTAGCGTTTTTCGACTTGATAAGAAGCACCATTTTCGGATGCTCTCATGGGGCACCTTCGAGGATCACAAAACCATCCGTTTTTTCCGTGGGTCATCTCCGAGGTAGGCAAATACTCTCGGCATAGACTGCTTCTCCGACACTGCCTAAACTCAGCTACCACTACTGCCGGTATCAGGCTTACTAATGCTAGCCAAGTGGTCTGCTTTAACCTTTACTGCCTTGGACCGTTGCATCACCGTTATAACGACCAGTTTTCGAGTAACTGTTTAGAGGAACCTCGCTCATCCTGATAAATATAATTTGTCCTATTTTTAGGCCAGGGTATAACGGTAGATCGCAATGACGCCTTACGTTTGTAAGCTCAAGAGTTAGTTTGCTATTGCAGTACCCTGGATCGATCCACCCGCTCAGGGCGTGTGTGAATCCCTCCCTAGCCCTACTTGACTTCAATGCAAACTGAGCACAAATGTGATCAGGTATTTTTTTAAACGTTTCATGCGTCTCAGCAAGACAGAACTCTCCGGGGGTTAATCGATAAGGGTTCTTTTCAGTTCTGTTCGAGATGTCAACATGGAGCAGGTCTTTTTGCCCAGCGACTTCAATCATCAGCCCACTGCCCAGTCTCACATCAAGCGAGGCCGGGTTGATTAGATCTTCAGACCAGTCTTCCATTGCTCCGCCGTAGCAAAGCGATTTAATTTCCCAGTCGCAAAGCACAGTCATTTCAGTAGTCCCAGCGTATTCTTGGACCGTCTTCTCGCATACCGAGATGAACGAATCCTTTATTGGCCCCATATCCTAAGCTATGCGGCCAGTTTTGGTCACACCATTCTTGTACCGCAAAAATGTCAGCGCCTTGCACACAAAAATCCACAGCACCCACTCCCGGTGCCGGGTACAGGTGCTCTGACCCGCTAGCGCCGCCAACCGATCTGTTTATGGCTGGTGGTCTGTAGCCAGATGTGATTACTACTGGCTTGCCCCCAAACCTTCCACGAACACGCTCTAAAAATGCCGCGAGAGTGGCTGCGGTGTCTAGCTGGTGCTGCTCGTTGAATCTGCGCTCTTCTTGATTTAGAGCAAACTCACCCAGAGTGATGTGTGGGGTCAGCCGACTGGTGAATGGAGACCCAGGCCGTAACTTGGCAGTCTCAGTAGGCGGTGATTGATCGCCACCTTTCCAGAGGTTTCCCTCGGCTTGCCTTCGACGCTTTAGACCGGCTTCAAAGCTGCTCCCAGGGTTTCGATAGAGCAGCATCGCGTCAGGAACAGCTTTCCAGTCTTTCGCACGAAGCTTTTGGCTGATTGTCTCAAAACCTTCAGAGCCATAGAATCCAGAGCCAAGGTTGTAGGCGAAGCTGATCAATGCTGCCTGCTGATTCTCCGCCATTTCTGACCAGTAAGGAACGGTCTGAGAAAGCTTGTCGTCAATTTTGTCTACTGTGCCTTCCAGTAAAGCATCGCCTTCTTTCCTTCTGATCCAGTCGCCTTCTCTTACGGGGCGACCATCTGGATGCGACAGATCGCCCCATCCAATCGTCCAAAACCCTGCGGGGCACAGGTATGCCTCGGCGTGCCATCCTTCAAACTTTTTAATCAGGTCTAATGCTTGCTTGTGATCAGATTGCTTACCTGATTGACTCCAAGTCGCAAACCATTCACGGTCACGTCGCATCGCTGCGTCGTAACCATTACTTGCTAGATCTTCTTCTAGAAGCGAAATACTTGCGGCTTGATGTGGCAAGCCTTTGTAGTACCTAAAAAGCTGTTCGAGTGAGATTGCCTTACTGTTCGTCATTGCTCCAGGGTGATTTTATGTGTAGGTCGCCTATCCGCTCAGGTGGCGGCATTGCTGGTGGCTGTGATTTGTGCCAGCGTTCAACCTCAGCGTCAATCCGAGGCTTTAGTGTTGCCTCGAATTTGCGACGCTGGATTTCGCGCTTTAGCGCCTCGAAGGGTGATCGAGTTGAGAACTGAAACAACCACCTGCCGTCAGCAGGGATCAGTCCTTTTTTGCTTTCAGGGAACGAAGTGCTGTAAACAAAAGTTGCAGCAGGGAATTTTCACGCAGCTTTGGCGACATACCAATCAGTTCAGATGCTGCTGCTACCACAATCCAAAAAGCAGGATGCGCCAAGACTTCTTCGATGTTCATTTCAATGCCTTTGATTCTTAGTCGATTCTAGCCTTGGTGGTTTCTAAAACAGTTATTCGGTTGCCATGATCATTCAGCCGTTCGTAAATTTCACGGCGATCAGCATTGGCTTGAACTTTTTCTGCCTTCATGTCTTGATGAAGATCTTCAAGTTTGGTTGCAATGGATTCGACGCCCGCCGTGAGGCGAATAACCGCTTCACGGCTTTCGCTGGTTCGCCTAGTAAACCCGGAGACACTCATCCCAGCTATGCCGATAGAGGCGCCTAGGATTGCTGCGTAAATTTCAATCACGGCTGACGCACTCCTTCCTTTTTATTTTAGCGGGTCTGGCTTGCCACTTAAAATCGCGACCGCACGTTTGTAAAACATGCAGTCGGTTTTGCCAGCTTCCCGCAAAGCTTTTTCAACTTTTGCCCAGTTTTTTAGCGTGTCTGAGTCCATCCTTAAACGTCTAAGGCATCTGCAATTGCCTTATTAAATGGTGCAAGGTCTTCTGTTGTCCAATAGTCTTTGGCAACCATTATTTCAAGATGCTCAACGTTTCGGCTAACTGTGTCTTGCTGCTCGTCACCAAGCGATGGCAAAGCCAGCAACTCATTGATTAAGTTAACGCTGTCCATAGCGGCAGAGTAGCTCTGCGCGATTTCTTCAGCAGTAAGTGTTTCAGGTGCAGGCATGGGAAAACTCCAAAAAGTGAAGTGATGTTTAAGCGCCCTTAAGGGCGGCTAGTTCAGATTTAAGCTCGTTGACCATAGTAGTCAACTCCTGAACTGCATTAACAAGTACAGGAACAAGATGTTCACCTTTGTACTTGAGATGGTCAGGATCTTCAATGTCAATAATGACGGGGTCATCGCCTTCAAGGGCAAGAATATCTTGTGCTTTAAAGCCATAACGTACGTCACTATTTGGTGTTTCAGTGTCACGATCTACCTTGAATTGGTATGCCGTTGGCTTAAGTTGATTGACAAAGTCCAGACCATAAGGCACTGGAGCAAAGTTCATCTTATCTCGCTCATCTGAAGTAACGGTCCAAGCAACTTTGACGTAAGCGTTAGTGATTGCTGTATGGCCTAAAACAAGGCGGTTGTTTTCTGTTGTTGGGTTAAACACTGGGGCGTAAGTTCCAGCGTTGTTAACAAACCCGATGCCGATGTTACCGGAACCAGTGGTGTTGTTATAGAGAGCTTGGTATCCGTTAGCTGTGTTGTGGTTACCAGTGGTGTTGTAAAAGAGAGCTTGGTATCCGTTAGCAGTATTTTGATTACCAGTAGTGTTGAGAACGAGAGCTTGGAATCCGTTAGCTGTGTTTTGAGAACCAGTGGTGTTGAAAGAGAGAGCTTGTGATCCGTTAGCTGTGTTGTAGAAACCAGTAGTGTTGGAAAGGAGAGTTCTGTGTCCGTTAGCTGTGTTGTTTATGCCAGTGGTGTTGGAATAGAGAGCTTGGTATCCGTTAGCTGTGTTGTGGTTACCAGTGGCGTTGAAATAGAGAGCTCTGTATCCGTTAGCTATATTTTCAGAACCAGTGGTGTTGGAATAGAGAGCTTGGTATCCGGTAGCAGTATTGCTAAGAGCTGTGGTGTTGTTATGGAGAGCTTGGACTCCGTTAGCTATGTTGAAGGAACCAGTAGTGTTGGAATAGAGAGCTTTGTATCCGTTAGCTATGTTGTAGTTACCAGTGGTGTTGCTATAGAGAGCGCTGCCTCCGGTAGCTGTGTTGTAGTTACCTCCGGTGTTGTCAGTAAGGGCTTCGTAACCTAGAGCAGTGTTGTTGCAGCCTGTAGTTTCTGAATCAAGCGCAGATGTGCCAAGACCAATACTCTGTGCGCAAGTACTGTTATCAGAAACACCACCACCGCCAGAGCCATTCGCTGCTGCAGTGACTCGGCCTTGAGCATCAACAGTAATATCAGCAGCGGTATAACTGCCAGCAGTCACGGCGGTATCAGCCAGCTTGTCCGCAGTTACAGCATCATCAGCAATTTCAGTCGTTCCAACAGCACCTGCGTCAATGTTCCAAGTTGCGCCGCTGTTTGAAACTGTAATGTCGCCCTTGTCTCCGTCAGTCAGTGGAGATAACGCATGGCCTCCCGCTGTACTCCCATCATGGACTCGTACAGTCTGATTGGTTGTATCGACTGTAATTTCGCCTTCAACACCCGTAAAACTATTGTTCTGGGACGCGGTGCCACGGCGTAGCTGTACTTGTACTGCCATTAGCTCAATACTCCGTAATCAGCGGTTGAACTGACTGAATTGGTTACCAAACCATAGTCTGCCTGATTTGCTCCAACACCGCTACCACCAGACTGAGCAACCCAGTCATAATCGGAACCTGTCCAGCTTAGGACCTCTCCATTAGATGCGGTGGAGGTGTTTAGATGAGCGTCTACGTCTGAATTTGTATATGCAGCCGGGATGGTTGGCTTGTTTTGAATGAACGCATCTGAACCGCTGCTTGTTTCGTTCCAATTTGCCTGAACGTTAACTTCAGCTCCAGTAGCAATCCCATCAAGCTTTGTCTTATCAGCTCCAGTCATCAAGCCAGAGTCACCAGCCGCAACGACTTCTGAAATAACAGCGTCCGTTCCAGTACTGCTGGTCACTGTTCTGGTTGAAGCAGTGTAAGTAAGATCAGTCGCAACGTTTACTTGAGCACCGGCCTCGATCCCTGAAAGCTTTGAGATCTCCGCCGCTGTTGTGAACTTATTAGTCGTTGTTGAGTCAGATATGTCATCGGCATCTAAGACGACTGCGCCGGTCTGAGTGTTGACGCTAAGTACAGGGGAGGCAGGGTAACTTAATGCTGTCCAGCTCCCAACTTGGGTTGGATCGTTCCCGGTAATTAGGTAAACCTTGCCGTCATCGCTCCTCGTAACCCAATCGCCTTTCTCGCCAGTAACGGCAAGCATTGCGGTCTGATCAGCAACAACCCCTTTAAATTCTGTGATCGCTAAGTCTGGCAGCTCCGAGATCGCTAGCTTGCCGCCTGAGAGGTTTGCTTTGCCCGCAAGATTCGTAGATAGGTTGTCTAGCTGTGTTTTATCTGCGCCTGTGAGCAGTCCAGCGTCTCCAGCTGCTACAGCAAGCGGAAGAGTTGCATCAGTTCCGGTTGACGAGCTAATTACGCGAGTGTTGTTTGCATAGCTTAAATTGGTGGCAACATTTACCTGAGCGCCAGCTTCTATACCTGAGAGCTTGGTTTGTTCTGCGTCGGTAAATGCGTTGGTGTCTGAATTTGACTCATACGCAGTTTTAATCTCAGCCGCCGTTTGATCCGCAGTCGCTCCAGACTCAATGCCTGAGAGCTTGGTTTGTTCTGCATCAGTAAAAGCATTTGTATCTGCATTGTTTTCGTATGCGACCTTAATCTCAGCATCGGTCTGATCTGCTGTGGCACCAGCTTCTATACCTGAGAGCTTGGTCGATTCTGCTGTTAGGTAGCCTTGGTATCCAGTGTCGTACCCAAGAGCAAGAGTTCCTGAACCTGTAATCGGTCCGCCGGTTGACGTAAATCCAGTTGGCGCACTTAGATCAACAGACTGAACCGTTGTACTGTCAACGTAATCTTTAACAGCGTTCTGGGTTGGAACGGTGTTGCCGTCTGACGCTCCAGTTGATGCAATCAAGCTGGTGTTATCGCTCACCTCACGGAGCTGTACGCCAACCGTCGAAAACCCACCGTTGCGGCTAAACGGACCAACAAAATTCAGCCCCGAAATGTTGAACTCAGAAGTGTTAATTGTTGCGCTGCCTGTCGTTCCATCAATGCTGAACGTTCCATCGCCAATCTCGAAGTCACCTTTTTCGTTAATTGTTGCGCCAAACACTCTGCCGTTGTTTAACTCAACCCGCTGATTTGCGGCAATAGGTACACCGCCATTCCAAGGCAATGCATTGTAATTAGTGCCTGAACCTACATACTCCATGGTATGCAAAGCGCAGGAAATTTGCGACCTTAACCTAAAATCAATAACCTGACTTGCAGCGATAGGAGAACGAAGGCCGCCGTTCACCGTGTTGTAAAAATTGAGCCTGTAACCTGCAAGGCTTGGGCTGTCTACTGCAACAACATTCCCGCTGGCGTCGATTGGTACGCTGCCGGTAATTGTGTACACTCCATGGGTAGGACAAATGAAGTTCAGGCCGGATAATACGGCTGAATCCCCTGTTGTCGGCGTGTAACCAGTTGCTGTCAGCGTTGTAATTCCAGTCGTATGGTCGTAACTTGCAGTGGCGATGTTGTAAGAAGTGCCACCAACTGTTACCGTTCCACCAGAAACATATTCGTGCGAATAACTGAACGTATTGAGAATTACCGTAAACGTAGATCCAGCCCCAGCCGTGACGCCAACTGCATTGCCAGCAGAACCGGGTTGCCCAGCAGACGGGAACGTCTGACGTGGGAACATTAGCTGCCCTGGATTGGGCCTGGATTTGCTCCCAATTCTATTTGCTGTGAAGCTGATTACGTCAGCAGTTAATTGACCCTGACGAACAAACTGATACGTCCCAGTCGCGCTACCAGTAACGTCAATTGATGGGCCGCCCTCAGTCGCGCTGACCTTGAAAGCCGTGGCTGTCAATCCTGACGCGATCACGTAATAGGTTGTTCCTGCCGTGACGCCGGTTGGTAACGTCCCATCAGTTGCGCTAAACGTTACTTGATCACTTGCGACAAGGCTGTGAGCACTAACAGTCGTGAAGGTATCAAGGCTTGGATTGATTACAACTGGAGCTTCAGATCTGTCAGCGCCATAGGCTGCAACACGAGCAGACCCTGTGAAGTTAGGTAAGCGGCTATATCCATCGGCGACTAGACCCTGATCGCCAAAGTCAGTCGTTCCACCGCCGCTTAAGTTAGCTTGACCGCCAGTCTCTGATTTAACATGGAACGTACAAAATGTGCCAAAAAATGACACTAATTGAGCATATCCGTCGTTTTTAACTAAACATCCAGGCCCTCCTAAATTCACTTGGGTGTAAGAATCCACCACCATGGAGCGGATTGGACTGTTTAACGCACATTTGTCACCATCAACTTCGATGCCCCCGCCAGTATCGCCAACAGAAACTGAACCTGCCGTACCAGCATCATCCTCTGCCGTGATTGACGAGCAGTTTTGGATGTAAGGCGATTTGAGAATAAAAGCCCCCAGCCCGCTTGCGTTTAGCGGCGCTGCGGTGTTGTCTGCCTGATCATCAAATGAAATTGCCCATGATTGCTGGTTATTGCCAAGATCTGCTTGGTGCCCAGCAAACTCAAGGCCCCACACCCAGAAACCTGAATCGACTTTGAAAAAGCCGTTCATTTCCTGCCCAGCAGCAGGTTGGATCTTTACTTGACGCAGGGACTTGGCAAAAATTCCAACGTCCCTTGGGACGCGAAGCGGTAGCGATGCCTCTGTATACGTTCCAGGGGAAACCTCGATAACATCACCAGGCTCTGCCGCCGCGATTGCAGCTGCAAAAGTCAGCAGAGGTTCTTCTGGTGATGTGCCGTTATTACTGTCGTTTGCCTTGGTATCTTTGCTGAGATAGATCCGGCGGCTATCACGAGCCCGCTTTGCAATTAAATCTTCAAGGCTGACCTTTTTGATGTCGCTTGCTGCCGCGTCGAAGATTGCAAGCTGATCGCCATTTACTGGAGAGGGATACTGGGTTAAGGCAGCAAAATCTATCTCCGGCCCTTGAGGCCCTTGAGTCTGAACCTCGACAATTTTGCCCGTTGCGTCAGTAACTTCAACAATTTTATTGGTGCCGGCACTAATCTCAACAATTGAAACGTTACACCCAGAGTCGCTGCTCATGCTGTGTACCCTTCTTGAACGAGAACGCTTCCTGCCACATAATACTCCTTTAATCCGCTCGGGTTGGTTAAAAGCACGTCATAACTTGAACCGTTAGGAATTAACTGAGACTGGTCGTCTGTCAATAGTATTTTGAATTTACCATTGGGCCTGTCAAGATACTCAACAGTAAAATCAACATATTTTTTGGTTCTTTTCGCGTTCCACGCCTCAACTTCTGCAGTCCAGTCTGTTAAGTCAACAGGAGAGTTGTCGCTGTCTTTTATCTGAAAAGTCAAATCAAAGTCTGACCTGCGCCTAAGCGTAATGTCGTATTTGCCTGGAAGTATTGCCATGGCATTTTTTGTGGGCTTGTTTCCTTAGTTTAGCGGGTCTGGCTTGCACAGTTTGAACAGGCAAAAGAAAAAGCCCCTGATGTAGATCAGGAGCGCATAAGGGCTGAAGGTTTTGGCCCTGAGGCTCATTCAGATGACGATGAGCTCGAAAGCTCCCCGGCGGATTCAGCAACCGGTACGGTGATCGGTGTTGGAGGACCGTCAGGATGCGGGGCGTAAGCAGCTAGTGTTTTTTCGTATTCAACAGCCGCTTTGCGTTCTGCAATTGCAGCGTCGAACTCTTCAGGCGTATTGGCAAGCTGCTGTTCGAGCCAGGTTATTGCTAGCTCTTCAGTCACATCAGCGAAGGAAGTATCGCCGTAAGGCTTTTCTAGAATGTGCTGATTGGATAGCGTTCCATCAGCGTTGGAGTATGACCAATCAAGAGCAACAACTTTTTGATCGCCGTCTGCGATCATGCGTGAAATTGAGAAAGGCATGGTAATACCGAGTTAATAAAAGTTTACTGCTAAAGCTATTCAACAGGTGTGAGTGTCGCTTGGTACGCAGCAACAATATCCGAAGTCCAGACTGCTGCGGCTACGTCTTGTACTCCTTGAACTTCACCGGAGACATCATCACCGGGTTGGAAGACTGCACGGTGATAGGTGCGGCCAACTTCAACATCATCCTTGAGGACGATGTCAGCACGACGAACACCAATAGAGAGGTCTTCGTTTACTTCAATTTTGTAAGACTGCTTTTCTGTGAAAGCCATATTAGGAACCCACGACTGTGGGAGACAGGTTTAATGGTTTCGTAGTTTAGAGACTGTTGCGGTCTGTTGATTAAGCAATAATGTAGGTGGAGGTAATTACTAACTGCTCGGCGTCAGTCGGTCCACACTGAATGGACGAATTGCTTCTGGCCACAAAAACAGGCCCAGAGCTACTATAGCCCTGAGAATTGACTGTAGAATTAGTGGTTGTGATTTGGCAATTTGACCTGCCTTTTTGTGTGTAAGGCAGTCCAGCAATAACCGGATTAAGCACCTGACCATTAGAGGCAGCGGTAAGGACAAGCAAAGCTTGGATAGTCACTACCTCACCAACTCTTACATAGGCAGCGTTAGTGATGGTAAAAGGAATAGAAGAGCCACCGAATTCAGTCATCGTAGGAGTCCAAGTCCCCTCTTCATATTCATCAATCGTGTTAGCAGCAGCCGTGCCACCGATTGAGACGGAGCTGGAGAACTGAGCCGACCCATCAGCATTCAGCGAGATGTTGGGGGCGAGAGGTAATGATCCGCCGATAAGTAAGTCGCCCGAGCTGTCGATTTGCATCCGCTTATTCGGAGAAGACGCCCCATCCGCCGTGGTGGAGAATATGAGGCGGCCTGCCATTGATGTACTGCTTGGTGTGCCACCGTCCTGCTCGCAACGAATACCTGCACTACGAACAAATCCAGAAGAGGTAGATCCTTGGAAACTAATTTCACCTAAGTTTTCACCGACCTGAACAGTACCCAAGACCGTAGATCCACTTCTATTTTTGGCCAAAACAAGACTTGGACCTCTAGAGGTGCCTCCTTGGTTGCAGTGAGTAATTGCAAAGCTTGCTGTTTCGTCAGTACCTACCCCAACTAGCTGTTGCCGAGAGATTCCCGCCCCGGAATTAGTAGTAAAATTAAATCCACTAGACGTACCAACTAAGAGCCTGCCCGAGCTGTCGATATTTACATCACCGTTAGAAAACGAAGCCGACCCATCCGCATTCAGCGTGATGTTTGGCGCTGATGGGAGGGTGCCTCCGATCATGACTTTCTCATTCGCAGGGGTCCCATTGATCTCCATTAAATGGGAAGATCCGCCGCTGCCGTGGACGTAGAATTTGTGGCCCGAGGTGCCGTTTTCTCTCGAAAAATAGTATAAATCCTGGCCATCACCAACAATCCTATGGCCAAGATTGTGTCCAGTAGGAGTAGCCATGTAGCCAAACTGGACTCTATCATTAACCGCTGTATCCGAGGAAGTTAAGAGCCCTAAGCTTTTAACATTTCCAGTAAAAGTACCCGTACCATTCGCCTTCAGCGTGATGTTGGGTGAGGAAGGTAATGTTCCGCCAATTTTGACGTTACCGGCACTTTCCACCAAAAACGTATTTACGTTGCTGGTGCTTTGCCCAATGAAGTAATAGCCAGTGTCTTGCTTAGCTCTAAATCCAGCCTTAGCTTGAACATAGTTGTTGAAATTAGCCGAGCCATCCGCATTCAGCGTGATGTTCGACGTTGAAGGTAATGTTCCGCCGAGCAACATGTTGCCCGAGCTGTCAACTTGGAGGCGCTGAATACCGCCAGTGCTGATTGCTATTTGATCCAGTCCAGGCTGATAAATACCCGTATCATTATCGCCATCAAAAGAAAATGAAGGCGCAGTAACGTTTCCCGTCCCAGCATTCTCCAGCAGATCCGCAATACTGACTTTCTTGGTCAGATCACTACCAACATCAACAATCGGCAACACATCAGTGCTGACCGGGTCTGTGTAAGCAGCCAGATCAGTAATTTTGATGTCAGCCATGATGCACCCCTAGTAGCTTGATTTTAATGCCAGATCAGGTCTTGATACAGGCCAGCAGGGCAACGTTTCTGGGACGTGACTCTGAGCCGCCTCTGTGGTTCACCGTTGGCCGACTATAGTTCGGGCTACCGGTTGAAACTGAAATGCTCGTTTGAGTATTAAGAACATTAACTTCGTCAGGGCTATTGGGTACTTCGTTGCTTTGCTTGTTCAACGAAACACTTCTTACGAATGTTCCAGAGACGCCACCTCCGGATAAGCCGTGATTGTGCGATGAGTTCTGATCGCCTTGGTTGCTGCCTAGCGTTCGACCGCTATCAACCGTATGACCATCACTCCAGCCCCGGATAAACTCACCACGCAAATCAGGCACGTTGAACGTGGTAGACCCATCACCAACGCCGTACTGTGTCCCGATCGCTGCAAACAACACTGAAAATGTTGATCGACTAATCGCAGCACCGTTTGCTTTTATGTAACCAGTTGGAGCGGTAGATCGTGCTGAATAAATAACCGTTCCAGCAGGCGTCTGGTCAGTTACTGCCGGAATCGCAGCAATTTGAGCATCAACGTACCCCTTATTGCTGGCCATATTTGTCGTCGTTGGAGAGCCTGTCAGGGTCAGGTCTCCCGTTAGCGTCCCGCCAGCCAATGGCAAATATGTAAGAGCAGCGTTCGTGATTTGTAGATATTTAGAGGCAGCATCAGCATCAGTAATCCCTTGAGGGTCAACCCGAACGAAAGCCGCGCCGTCATATACCTTTAACTCATCCGGCGTTTGAGATGTATCAAGCCATAATTGACCTAAAGCTGGACCCGAAGGTGCTGTGCTGCTTGGACTTGTAGCAACTGACGAACCAGGCAGAAAACTGACAATTGTAAAGCTTGCACCGTTATAAACCTTCAGAACTGGCGGGTTTGTGCTGGTGTCAACCCAAAGCTGACCGTTGTAAGGACTTGTTGGAACAGTCGTTCCAACCGTTAGACCCAGCTGCGCCAGCCTGATTGCCAGGTTGTTAGCCGTAATTTTGCGCGTCTCGCTCGCGCTAATGCTTGTAAACGGAACAATGTCTTGACTATCAACCGTCGTTGCGGCTGGTAACTGAGAAATGCGTGCGTCAGCCATTAGTAACCAATTACTGTGATGTCAACAAGGCCAGTGACCCCGGTCCCGCTGGAGTCCAGACACTTAATAGTAACGGAGCTGGTGGTTTTAGCCGTAACGACAGCCGTAACAGCAGTGCTTCCACCTGTCTGAAGAGCTGTAATCGAAACGCTTGAAACCGCTCGGAATGTTTTGGTCAACGCTACTGCCGTTCCAACGTTAGAAATTGAAACATCGTTTTGCTTCTCGATCACGTCGGGATAGTCAAGCTGAGCCGTTAATGCCGTGATGTTGCCAGCAGTCGTCCCACCGTCAGGGCTTTTAAAGCGAGTCTCAACGCGATACACGTCGCCAAGAAGTTTTTCATATGGGGCATAAGGGTGAACAATACCGCCTTCTGTTAGCTCATTGAGATCGTAATATCTCTGCTCGCCTAATATTTTGAATCCATAAGCCGCATAAGTTCCAGACGCAGAACCGGTCAGAACTATTGCAGTACCACCCTGACTGGAAGCAACTCGAAATGTCGTAAGCGTTAGGTCAGTGGATACCACATAGTAAAGAGTGCTTGCTGATATTCCCGTGGGGAGAGATCCAGAAACAGCGACAAATTCTAAAGTGTCGTTGAGATTTAAGTTATGTTCAACAGTGATTCCGTTTCTTTGAATTGAGAAATTGTTATTAGAAACATCTATCACAAGAGGCTTGTCTTCTTGCAAAACATTAAAATCATTTTCTTGCGCTATTTCAGTCGCTTCACCTGTTAAGGCTACTAGCGAATGAGAATATGTTGCTGTTGCCGTCGTAGACAGAAGCAATGCGCTTTCAAGATTATTATTGTCAAAATTCCAGGTAAAATAAGAGTCCAATGTTGGATCTGTTTGAACGATGCTGCCACCGACAACAGAGCAGTTGTCATAGGCTCCAGGCCAGTTGTTGGTTGGCGCATTTTTAGCATCAATTGATTGAACTGCGTTGCTAATTGGAGGAGCGCCAATATTTACCAACACATACGCCGGAATATCTGCACGCCATTGCGTTGCATCAACTGACTTGACCATCACAACGTAACGATCTACATCGAACAAGCTAGTTTCAAACCATTGCTGTTGAGCAGGCAAGCCACCCGAGGCAAGTTCTATCCCAGCCCCCCAGCTAGCAGTAATGTCTAGTCGAGTTTTTAAATCCGCTGGCCCAGCGACGTTATAAGTGCCGTTAGCAGTTCCGCTAAAATTAATAGCCGCCCCGCCATTTGTTGCGCTAACTTTAAATGCTGTACTTGTAAAGCCATCGCTTGCGACGTAGTAAGTTACCCCGTCAGAAATCCCAGTAGGCAGCGTGCCGGATGATGCGGCGAACACAATTTCATCACCAACATCTAACAAGTGTTGATTGACGCGAGTACCGATAACCGTTGCTGTTTTTACTGTTACAAGATCGGTCTGAACATCAAACCCAATAATATTTAAGGCAATATTTCCGTTTTTATACCTGACTTCGTAACTCACGACATCAGCAACAAGACCTTGGTCCCAACTGCCATACTCTGTCGTGGGTAATTGCCAGCTAAAACGCTTGCCACTACTGTTTTGATTTTCAACAACACTAAAGTTGCTTGGAGTGGGAGGCGCAATTTCGCCGCGCTCCACAAAGTCATAAATGTAATCACTTGGACTTTCGCCAAAAATTGAACTCGTAAAATTAACGCGAACGTCGTAAGTATCTGGAGCATGGAACGCAACGGTGTAGTAACCAGTTAAAGGTATGTCTGCCAAGAAATACCAGCCATCATCGTTAGGCGGCTTGACTCCAGGAATTTCGCCAGAAGAAAGGTTTCTAGGTTTGACCCAGCATTTAAAACCACTAATTCGAGGCAAAATCGGGCATGTACCAGGATCAACGATGATTAATTGAGTGCCATCTGGTTGATTGGCGTGCGTAACCGTTGCCCCAAAAGCAACATCACTCAAATCAGGAATAGGATCAAAGGGATCAACGTCATAAACAACCCAGTCAGACTGACTGCCTAAACGATTTACAGAAGAAACGCGAACTTGATACGCATTGCCGAAAGTGTGAGTCGAAAGAGGTATTTCGACTGCTGTTGCTTGCAATGCAGCAATGCTTGACCACTCCGTGTCATCAACCTTTCTCCACTGATACCTGTAACCCCTTACTAAAAGATCAATTGAATTATTTACTTGAGGAGCACGCCATGAGGCCAGAATTGATGTTTGACCATTTGAATAAACAAGAATTGCGCCAACGCTTGCTGGCACACCAACGGGCTGAAGGGTAAAGCGATCCTTTGGTATCGCTACGGGCAAATCGTTGTCAACGTAATCATATTTGCTGCTGTTGTATTGAATAGCTTCAACTTGATAAATCAAAGACTCAACTTCTGATATTGAGATGATCCGATAAGTCGCAGCCTTCATCGATGTCCACTCAAGCACCCATAAAGCGCCGACCTGTGTTGGCACCGCTGAACTCACTTCAAACATAGTTGTAGTTGCGTCGCTTGAAGCATATCGAGCGATTAAATTATCAGCACTTTGCGTTATTACTTCGTCCGAGTCCTCGGTCAAAATATTACCCTCGTCAAAAGTTTGAAAGCCAATATCGCTAGAGCTGACAACAGTTAAAACCTCTAGCTTTGGATTTACTTTTGTCGAGCCATCATTGTTGGTAACCGTCTCCCCTTCAGGGATTACAACAGTCAACGTGTAGTCAGTTCCAGGCGATAACGTTAAGACTGCATCGACTGTAATAAAGTTTCCGTCAACAGCTACGATGCGACCGCCTAAACGTTGACCTTGCTTTAATGGGTCAGCAATTTTAATAATCTCGCCAACGCCAGCCGCAATGCCTTCCGCTCCAATGCGGAAACTAACCTTTTCTGTTTCATACCTGTCACTGAAAAGCGTATGCTTGGCAGCACGTAAAGCTTGACCGCGAGAGGTAACGCCAATCAAGCGAAGATCAACAGGGTTATACCCAAGCTTGTCCAGTAGCTCATCATCTTGCTGGTACTCTGTGACGCTTGAATAAACTTGATTTGGATCATCCCAGTTTGCTAAAACTACGGTCTTACGTGCTGCCCTGGCCGAACCCGTATAGCTAAAACATGGTGACGAGACCTTTCCGTCTTCGCCTACATCTTGAATAACATTGGCTTCGCTAAATTGCTGAACTACGTCTTGCTCTCGGTCCTGCGTTAAATACAGCTCACCTTCGCTGTAATAAATAAGACCCCGGAAACAAGAGGCCAGTGAATTAAGAACCTGATAGACCGAGCCTGGATTTTGCAAGTAAACGTTGCAAGTGAAACGAGGCTCCGTTCCACCACTGCCAGACGGCACAAGTTCATCACAATACTGAGAAACGGTGTAAAGATACCAAGGGTCAATCGCAATAGAATTGATATAACGTTTGACGCCAAAGCGTTCGTTTAGAACGATGTCACGGAAGATCCAAGCAGGGTTATCGGTCCATGCCATCTGAAACGTTCCGTCCCACAACCCCGTGTAGGTACGAGTTGCAGCGTCATAATTGGTAGGAACCTGAACACGCTTACCGCGAAGCTTGACTGATACATCAGGGATCGTGTTGAACTGCCTTGCATCAACCTTTAGCGCGACAAGGCCGGTATTTGGATAAGCGAACTTTTCATCAATAATTTCGACAAAGCTCTGCCAATTAATTGTGTTCTGAATAAAACTACTACTACTGTCAGATGTCAGTCTTGTAAGTCGCACGTTCCAAGGGCCTGTGCCAGGTAGGTCAAACTCATAAGCGCGTTGAAACTCGCTGTTTGATTTTCCGCTAATGGTGGGCGAAGAGATAGTTGTATAACTGCCACCGTTTGAATTGACCTGGATCTTAAATTGAACGCTTGTGCCAGAGATGTCTCCGTTGCTTTCGTTTTGAGCCTGCAAAGAAGGTAAGGCAATGATTACCCGGCAACGCTCTGTGTCCGTATCTGTAATTGCCCTTGTAATCGCACCAGAAGCCTGCGTGACGTTTACATTGACGCCAACAGTATTCTCAGTTGTACTAAATCCTTTAATAGGTGTTTGTGTTTCGTCTTCGCCTAGCCTTGACTTAAGCGTAAAACCCTCAAAATTATTTTTCCCATTAGGATTTTGAATTGGAACGCCGTCAAGGTAAACGTCCTTATTGATGCCATTAGGAAAGCCTTCAAGGACACCTTCGCTTAGCGCATAAACTGTTTTCGCAAATGCAACTGAAAATAAGTTATTAGCTTCAACGACTGGCTGTCTTGATGGATTCTGAACAACAACTGTCTGATTGACAACCTGTTTTGTCGGAGGGGTACTGCGACCACCGCCACCACCGCCAGCACCACTGACCTCTAGGTTGTTCACTTGGGTTTGATCGTCCATCACAAGTAATTCTGCAATTCAAGGCCAAAGCTCAGAACAGGCAAAGCGCCAATGATGCGCTCACCGTAAAGAACAGGAACCACGTCTCCTTGCACTGTATTCGCGTTCGACTTATCAAAGGCAAAGCTGTTCAGTTGTTCATCCCTATCCCGACCTGATGTTGAACTCGACCCGCCACCCAGGCCACCGCCTTTAACATTGGGCATCTTGGGCGTTGGTGTTAACAGGTCTGCTACGCCACCAAAGATCAGTGAAGCGCCGATTGCGCCAACAGCCATGGCTGCCGAGGAACCAAGAGTGAAACCAAACACGGATCCAGCCAGTAAACCGGCAGGCGCAAATAAAACTGCTACAGCAACCAATGCCACGCCAGCAACAATCTTGCCCACTCCACCACGACCGGCAGGCAATGGAGCTAACACCATCCGCTTACTCAGCGGCCACAACATCTGATCTTCATCAAGCCCTTCCGCATGATCAGTTACAACGCGCCAATCGACCCCCTTTTCACCTGACTCCAGCAAATACTGTCTAAGCCCAGGGATCTGCAAGCACAGTGCCCTTAAAGCCTCAGCAGGTGTCTTCACAGCAAGCTGAAACCTGCGTCCATAACGCCGACCAGCTTCTCCTAATAACCGGATGGTAACCATTAGCCGTCGCGCCTCAGAACCATGAACGTATTATCGCGGAAATAGCCGCTGTAAGCCATTATTGCTGAGTCCCGATCAACCAAGTGCTGATAAATCTGATTGGCCTCTACGTCCTCAAATACTGCAACGTGGTTACAAGTGTGATCGTTCCTGATCCGAAACAACAACACATCCCCACGTTGCAAATCAACGGTCTTAGGAATCTTGAAAAAGCCCTCAGCCGCGAAGTTGTCCTCAAAATGCGTAAAACCTCGCTGAGACCATTCACCCTCGTACAAGCGTTCATAATCAGCCATCTCAACGCCCATTTCCTGCGCATACCAATCGCGGACTGCTGAATAACAGTCATAACCGCCATACATCCACGGACGTCCCACCAGACCTACTGACTGGCGCGGATCAAAGTAATAGAACTCTGTGCTGGCACAGTTAAAGACCACATACGGCAAATTCAACGCTTTGGAAGCATTAATGTCCGCAAAGCTCATGCTTGCGTAATCTGCATGGCTATGCCACGAAGCAACAGCATCGTCTAAGTACAAAGCCGTCTCTTCTGCACTAATCACAAACGTGTCAGGCTGTGTTGCGGTGTTGGTACATTCCACCACCGTTCCATCGACAAGCACAAAGCCACAAGCCTCAACAGGGTGAGCCTCTTCTGCATAAGCACGGATGCTTGCTTGCTGTTCGCCCGTAATCGGATTGTTGTACTGAGAAAGCATCGTTTAGCCCATTGCGTCCGTAAGACCAGGAAAGCCGCCAAATGGCAGCCTTGACGTATTACCAAACCTTAGTTGACAACTGGTTAAACGTTTTCCGCAAACATCATTGCTAAGGCTGGCAACGCTTTGATCATTAGCGTTGAAATAATTGCTTCCACTGTAATGGCAGCCAATATTGCTTCTATATCTCCACTGACATTGCTCACGCAACAACCTGCGACCAGGCAATGCACGTCCTTCAAGATCAAATGGAATCGCCAGCTGAAAAGATACCGCTAACTTAGTTTCGCTGCTTTTTTGCTCAACAATCCATTCGTCTGGCCCCCAGTAAGCGTTTGGATCAGCAGCTTCAGCACCGTCAAGATAAGTCGTTAACGTGCGAATCCTCTGGACCGTTGCGCCAACAAGATCTTCATAAGTGTTGGTCAAAGCGGTAATGCCAAGACCTACGTTTGCAAACGTCAAGCTTGGACGCGCCAACTGCCCTTTGGTGTTTAGCTCAAACCCTGATGCCTCTAGAGGCAACGCCGTATAAGTGTTCGTTTGATAGACAACATCAGCGCCATTAACTTGTGACCAATTTGCAAATCTATAAATCGCTTGGTCTGACGAGCCAGAAGGCAAAATTGCTGTAATGTCGAGCGTAAACAGATCAATAATCTGCGGCAGCTGTGGCTTAAAAACTTCAGCGTTAGGAGGCGTTTGCGTCATACATAAACCTGCGTAAGGCCAAACTTGATTCGAGCGTATGCTGGCGTCTCTGGCGTCAAAGTCCAGCCGTCATCTAAAAGATAATTCTTAGCCGCAAGAGTCAATGAAATTGGGACTACCGTCCCGTCAGCAATGTCAACAGACGTTAGAACACCCGTTACAAGATTGGCCGTGTAATTAGCTGGCCTTGTATATCCGGTCAAAGTCAATGCGCTTAAATTTGTATATCCAAGCTTGAGCTGACCAGAAGCAAACGGCCTAGAGAACGTCTTAGTATTTAATGGACTGATCCAGTTAATTGCCTGCCCTCTTGTTGAAAGCAGATAGCTTTCAATTGAATAAGCCTCTTCATTGGTTAAAAGACCAGTAGTGCAATCCCACCTTTCAACGTCTGCATTCAAGCCATCAGTCAAAACTTGACTGTAACCATCCCCAAACTGAGCCCTTTGCACTCTTGAAGTTGTTTTTATGGAAGTGGTCCGTTCAAGCTTGATGTCATTGAAAGATAAATAGGTCATTAGAGCATTCCTCCGCTACGGCGCTCATTCGCCAGCGTTGATAACACGATACCTTGAACCTGACCGGCTAGCTGCTTTTGTGCTGCAGGATTCAATTGATCGCCTTTGTTCTCAACTGTAATATTTATGTTACCAACTGAAACGCCACCACCGCCAGAAGCCTGAACACCTAACTTGCCGCCTGGACCGCGTCGTAAGGGAAGAATAGCCTCAGGACCAGCTTCACCCATGAGCCCGAACCTGCCAGTACCACCGTTGGCGTAGGCAAACATCGTGGGCTTATTGACGATGCCGCCTTTGGCATAAGGCACGATCTTGTTCTTGGCGAATACTCCACCTTTCGCGAATGGAGTACCTGAGAGGCCGCTGTAGTCACCAGAAAGCGGCAGTGAGCCAACTCCACTCCCGAAGCTAGGAGCCGAGCCACTACCAGGCAGCAACCCAACAACGGTGTTCAAGATATACATCGTGATCATCTTCTGAATGATCTGCACTGCCATATCAAGGAAGTAACTCGCAATATTTCTGAAGAATCCAGCTAATGCTTCCTGAGTGGTTGCACTACCATCAATCACACTCTTAAACGAGTCAGAGAACGCAGTGCCAATAGCTGTTGCGGCACTTGTGACTTGATTTATTGGATTAACCAGTTCAGCTAAATCTTCCTTTAGCTTGGCAATGTTTTGTGTTAATCCCTCGACAAGTGTTGGGTCTATTATTTGGCGATACTGGTCAAGACCTCTTGATTGCTGCTCAGGCGTTAGGCCAAGCCTTGGATCCTCCAGTCTTTCCCGCTCTCTACCAAGCAATACTTGGTTGTAGTCACCAGATGAAATCAGGCCCAACTCTCGTTGCCTGTCTAAGAACTGATCTTCAAAAGATCTTCTTTGCTTGTCTAGCTCGGCTGTTATCTCTTTTTCAAATTTCAGGCGCTCTACTTCTTGCTCTGTTAAAAGCGCCTCTTTCTCAATCCTTGCAAGCTGGAGATTGTTTTGATCGTCTAGTTGCTTGCTTTGAGCCCTTGCAACATCCAACCCTTTTGATTGAGCATTCACTATCTGTATCGCCCTTTGTCTTGTAAGTTCTTCAAGGCTTACGATAATCTGATTTACTTTTAACCTTTCCTGCTTCTGCTTTAAGGCAAAAACCTGCGCTTTATTCCCTTCAAACTCTGCTTTTAATATTTCAATTTCAATCGCTTTATTCTCCTTCAGTACTCTTAAAGCTGCATCGCGAGCAAAAGCCCCCTCTAACATGCTGAAATCGGCTCGCGCTGGCCTTTTGGTTTTCGTTTTGGTTTTCTCCTCTTCTTGCGCTCGCCTGCTAGTAGGCAAGTCAGCCTGTTTCCTAGCAACAGGGAAAAGCTCAAGCCTTAACTGAGCCGCTTGGCTTTCGGCTCTGACCAGAGCTTTGCTGAGAAACTCAAAGGCGTCATCCTTGCTAGTTCCTACGTATTGGCCCGCGCCAGGAATCCTTTCAGTCTCTATAGGCTTACCAGCCTGAATCCCTAAAACTCTGTTAATTTCAGACCTGATTAAATCAATCCTGCCAACTCCAGCAACTCCCCCACCTTCTAACTCATAGAGACGTGCATTCTTGCCTTTCCTGTCAACCCTGAGAAATTCATTTAATTTTGCAATTAAAGGGTTGAGATCGTTTATTGCGTCAATAGCAAACTGTTGAAATCCTGCGCCAATGTCTGCAAGTATTGGGCCAATAGCTAGCTGCAAGTTCTTAAGTGTTAGCTCCAGACGTGCGCCAGCCTCAGCTGGACTATTCGCTATTTCAGCAGCGGCATTTTTGTACTTATTGTTTATAAAATTAGCAAAATCAGTAACAAACTCTTCCGCGCTAACAGCTCCGGCTTTCAAGGCTTCGTCAAGCTGCTGGGTTGTCCGACCAGTTGCCTGAGCAAACAAAGAAAAAGCACCAGGCAATCTCTCACCGATTTGCCCTCGAAGCTCTTCGGCACTGACTTTTCCTTTCGACAGCACCTGCGTTGCTGCTAAAAGCACTCCATTTAGATCTTCAGTTGATCCACCTGTTGCTTTTGTCGCTGCCGCAAGGCCCCTGTAAAGAACTTCAAGCTCTTTCACTGTGTTCCCGTTTGCAGTACCAGCGGCAGCTAGTCGGGTGAAAGTGCGAGTTGTGTCCTTAATGCTGAAATTGAAATCTGTGCTTGCTTCTTCTATCGCGTTGAGCGAAAACTGATAATCAAGGCCAACTACGTTTTGCAATGCAATGCGTAATTTAGACACCTCTGCCTTGTACTCTGCTGTGCTCGTCGCTAGCTTCCTGAGCTGGCTGACCTGGGCTCCTATAGCGCCGCCAACCACAGCGCCAGGGAGTCCACCAAAAGCCGCGCCAGTTAAGGAGCCAATCGCACCTTCAGGCCCACCAAACACCCCAGCGCCTGCAACCGTGCCTGCAATTTGTGCGCCAGCTCTAAGTCTCCTGCCACGACCTCCGCCCTTGCCCTCCGCCTTGGCAAGCTTCTTGTCCAATTTGGCAAGCTCAACCCCCGCCTCCTTGAACTCTTTGCTCATAAGGTCTGCAGAGTCCCTTACAGCTAGGAATGCTTCTTTTTGCGTGCGAAGAGATTTTATTGAATTTGCGGCAAACCTGCCAACAGTCCCTTGAGACTGTTTTAGCGCCCTATCTATCTTTTCAATTTCATCCCTGGCTTCTTTGAACTCCTTACTGTTCAAGTCAACAGAACGCCTAAGCTGTTCAAACGCATCTCTTTGGGCGTTTAAGTTATTAATTGATTTGACAGATGATGCTTGAAGCTGTTTTAACTTTTGGAGTAATTCTGAAAAGTTGTTCTCAGCGCCGTCTACCTCAGCCGAAATCCTCTTCATCGAAGACTTGAGCTTCTCAAGTCCCTGAAGGCCATCAATCTGAGCCTTAATCTTTAAAACGGTCTCGTTATTTGCCATTACTTATCCGACTTGTTTAATTCTGAGAGGGCTGCGGCTTCCATCACCTGAAGTTCCTCCAGCATCTCACGGGGATTCTCTACATCATAAAGGGACATCAGTCCTGACGCACCAAGCAAAACCTCATACTTCAAGCCAACGTAACCTCCCATCGCGACAGTCCACTGCGTCTGCATTCGCAAGAACATCAATACTGTTTCCCAGTTTTCTTCCCATACTTCAAAGTGCTCTTCTTCGGGCACGGCCTGACGCTGCGGCTTTAATCCAAATGCCGCTGCATCATCACCACTTTTATCTTCTACCTTTTTCCCGCCTTTCGCCCAATACTCGACGGCGCCTTTTAGTTTCCCAGCTTGGCCCCCTCGAATGTCTCGGTGTAAGCCTGCAACACGCCGCGAATCCAATAAGCGTCATCGGCAAATTCTTTCATCGTTGCCTGACCGAACGGAACGGGCTTACCTTCTTCGTCCTCGATCCCCTCCCATCCAATCAATACCGACTTAAGCAAATCAAAATCGCCTTTGTCAGCAAGCTTCTGAAATTCAGATCTCGCTACTCGCTTAAACACCGCATCGAAAGTCGAAGTCTCAAACACGCCACCATCAGCAGGCTCTTCGACTTTTACAGGCCACTTAAAAGTTTTGACCTTTTTGCGAACGAAAGCCATTGAGCAGATTTAACTGCAATTAGCTTACAGCAATAAAAAAGGCCGTGCTCTCCAACACGGCCTCAGGAGCCCATCTCGTCAGATCAAGTGTACACCAAGCTGAACTCATCGTTTCCAGCAGTAGAGGGGATCGCGGTGTATGGGATGTTTAGCATCGCAATACCGTCTTGATCGCCATAACTCACGTCCCCGATGTCGATCTGGGTGCTAGCAAAATCAACGATGTTCCCAGCCGTGGTGCCATGCTGGAACGTCAAGTTACCCAGCGTGCCATCAGTCAAAGCAGCGGTAAAATAATCCTTCGTGGCAATCGAAATCATCTCGATGGTCACACTACCGCTTGCGTTGCGATCAGTGATGATCACTTCCTTGTCACAGCCAATCAACTCGCGGTAAACAACAGAATTTCCGATGTCCATGCTGACTGACTGCAAGCAGCCAGAGTAAGAAAGCAAGGAGAAGGTGTCTGTGTTGCCGTTCTTGAAGATCAGCGGTGTTGCTTGATTCGCGTAAGTAACGCTAGGCAATGCTGAATCATCAGGAGCGTTATAAATACCAGTAAACGTAAAGTCAATCGTAGGGATTTCGCCAACGTTTGCATTTAAGGTAAACGTGCCTCTTGCTCCAGTCACCTTGTGACGAACGCCATCAATGTTGTAGTGAATGGTGACTGAACTAAAAGCTGCGCTTACTGGTGCGTAAGTGACACTAACTCCAGCAGCAACAGTTTCGCTGAGGCCACAAGCCTTAAGAGCCCTGCCGTACTGAGGAGCGGTGCCAGCAGTGCCGGACCCGGCAAGCTCAACGCTGAATGTACATTCAACGCGAGTGTTGGCTAACAGCTGCTCAGAAGCGCCCAAATAAGGACGAATCAGATCGCGATTAACAACATCACTCTGCTGTGGGGTAATGTTCAGATCCCTCACCAAAACCGCGTCGGTTCCGGTTGGGGTTGGATCTACTCCGTAGGTCGATTCTGTTTCGATCAGAATCAGTCGTTTCCTGAGAAGAAGTGGTGCCATTTTTTTGTGGGGGGTCGGCGGGAAGTGTTCGCTGAATCAGAGTGCGTTTTCCGGTTTCTGGATCGAGAAGATACGACCCACCTTGACCGCTGTACTCGTCTTTCATCGTAATCCTTGCAACTGCTTAAACCTTAGTAGGAAGTAAGGTCTGCTACTTGCGTTCTATAAAGCACTTCGTAGTCACAAGAAAATACACCTGCAGGCTGATCAGCATCAAAGAAATCAAAATTAGTAATTACAGGCTGAATATCAATCGCCAATCCACCCAGAGTCAAATCCGCCATCAACAGTGAGTGCATTGATTCAATTACAGGATCAGCGTCCGTATATGGATTGGATGATCTAACGGTAACGATCACCCTGACCCGCATTGTCCAGTCAAGCTTTGGAAGGCTTGTGTTCTGTTGGCAGGTGTCAGTCGTTGGCTCAACGATAACGGCAGGCGATTCGGCCCTGGCCAATGCTGTAACTCTTGACCGATACACCCTCCCACTAACGCCAGCGGTGCTGGCCAGTGTTGTGGCAATTTGAGCCAGGATTTGCTCGCGTCTAGTAGTCATCAATCACACATCACGGAACCATGATAAGACTCGCCCGCTCCAATAGAAGAAGCTGTCGCCCTGACATATAGGACAGGCTTGTTCGAGTAAGTATGGTGATCTATCCCGCTACCGGTATGTGAATGCGTCTCAAGGATGAACCAATCAGTACCGTTCAGAGATCCCTCATGAACTGTCGTAATATTAGATCCAACGATCTTGTCGACAAACGTAAAATTAGTTCCGAAAAGCCTTACTGCAGGGGTCGATCCGTCACTCACTAGTGGATCCCAAAAATGAATATTTTTTGAATTTTGAGCAAACTGGCCAATTTCTGCGGTCATGGATTTTTCATCAGCATTAACTCGACGAATTTCCCATCGTCGATGAGGTTCGCGCTTCTAACAGTGTAGTTGACTCCATCAACTGACACTGCATCGCTATGCAGCAAGCTCCCAAACTTTGATGACTCACACGTCAACTTATAGTCAGTCGTCAGCACCACTCCGTCAGCAATAATTTCGCTTGGCATGTCCAAGATCCCCAGCCCTGAAGTCGAGCCAGACGTAACAGAAACAGCGAAATCAGCACTGCTTAAAAAAACGCTTAGGTCTTCCGTGAATGCCATAAGAAAAAGCGCCTAGTTGACTCTAGGCGCATGTCGTTGTTAAGCGTACTTCAGAGCACCGAAAGCATTGACGCTATAGGTGTGAGTTGAAGTAGATACTGTTGAAACAGCTTTGATGTAACGCTTGGCGCTTCCTTTATCAAAAACCAACGTCTGCTTGCTTGCGCTTGTGCTTACTTGCGTAAACGCAGCGTCAGTCACGTCAGAATAGGTTCCACCAGAGGTGTCAGCTGACTGAATTTTGACATCCAAAGTTGAAGTTCCGCCATTCTCGACATCGAGAATTACGCAAATGTCACCTTCATAGTCATTCAAGTCAACAGCAGTGCCGTCAAGAGCAGAAGTGCGTGAAGCTGTGGGAGCTAACGCAAAATGTGAGAGCTTTTCAAGTCCGACAGATAAAATGGTCATTAGTCCTCTCCAGAAGAAGGTTTTACACGTCCGCGTCGTGTAGATACTGCTTTCGGCGCGGTCGTAGTGGCAGGTTTAGGAGGACAAGCTGGTGCAGGCTCAGGGTCTGAAGCCACCTTGGCCTTATCACTGCCAATCAGCAGTGTTGCAATGCCGTTTTCGACTTCAACAAAGGAGCCTGCTTTCACAGACTCCCCGTTGATCATCACATTGCGGATGATCTCAACTCTCATGAGTATCAGGTAGCGAAACAGAATGCACCAGGCTGCTTGACAGCAAAGTCAACATCCTGAAGAGCGATCACGCGGACGGTGCCAGCAGTAGCGCCAGCATAAGGATCAACAGTCAGATCCAAGCCAGACCACATGCCCATGATGAACATGGAGAAGTCGCCGAACAATGCGTCGTTGGCTGCAAGCTGGTTGGAAACGATCACGGGATAGCCGTTGATCTCGTTATCAGCGAAGACGAACTCGCCGCTTCCAGTGTCCTTCTTGGTTCCTTTCAGGCCGCCGCGAGTGGTGGCGTTAACGATGTAACGAAGAGCGCCAGCGTCAGCGTTAGCTGCAGCAACGTCGGTCTCCATTGCGATGAACTCGGTAAAGGTGCCGGTGCCCGTAAGGGTCTCGGAGCCAATGCCGCTCACGTTGGTCAAGCCTTGAGGCTGGTTGGAAGAGCCGGTGCCGTAGATAGCAGCGCGGTCAATTTCCAGTGCGATCACGCGGGCAAGGTCGTTGCGAACCATGCCTTCAACGTCGATGCTGCTTTGAAGCAACAGGCGACGGCTGTAATCAACGAATGCACCCACGGTCTTGGGTGTCATGTTGACCTGATCAATTGCCTGCTGGGACTCGGTAGGAGCAGAATTTTCACCAACCCAGTACGCCGTCGCACTGGACGTCAAGCGTGGAACTGACACATTGCCCTGAAGGCCGGTCAGCATCGTTGCGCCAGCCTGAGCGATTGCCAAGCGGTTGCGAAGCAGATCGATAAACGATCCAGCCAGAAGCACGTCGTCAACCAAGTCACCACCAGCTGTAGGTGTGCCTACAACCAAATCGCGACGAAGGACTTCGTTAGGAATGACGATGCCGTTTGAAGAACGCTCGTACTGCTTAGCAGCAGCCTCGCCAACTTCAATTTCAAATGCTGCATCGCGACGAGCCTGAGCATCACCCTGGTTAGAGAGATAGTTCAGAGCTTTGACGAAGCTGAAGCTACGGGTCTCCTTATCGGAGAGGCCGATGTCATTGGCGGTGATGCTGTGTTCCACTGGTTGAGTTCCGATTTTTTCGAGGACAGCAGCGCGAGCCTCATCGACAGACTGGCCGCCGGAGATCAGTTCGCGTGCAAGGTCGGAGAGGTTATGACGCTCGCCGAGTTTGTTGATGGATGCAATCCGGTTACGTTCGGCCTCTACGGCCTCGGACCGGATCACCTCCACATCAGTAGTGGTGCTTTCCATGACTTCAGTCACTGTGTTTACGGGAGATGCGGTCGAAGCCGCAGTTTCAATATCAGAGTCAACGTCCTCTAAAGAACGATCAACTCCAACGTTTACGTCAGAATCGTCGATCTCAAGAGAACGTCCAACTCCAACAGTGGGGTCAGCTGGGATAACAGCTAACGAAACCTCGTAAGGCGACCAATTGGTAGCTACGAGGCCGTCTTCACGCTCCTCCATTTTATCAATGGAGTAGCCGAAGGAAACGCCGCGAAGGATTCCATCGCGAACGTCTTGGAGCACTTCTTGCGCAAATTTATTGCGCGAAAAGCGCACCTTGGCGTAACCGCGTTTCTTCTCACCATCAACCCAAGCACGTTCGACAACGCCGATCATGCGATCTGGATCATGGTTGTAAAGAAGCGGTGCGCCATCGTTAAGTCGCGAAAGATTCGCAGACTCCATACCGTGGCTCAGGATTTCGTTTCCAAAGTAACGAGCCACGGGATATTCAGAGCTGAATGGAAATTCCATGCTCCTTTCGTCAACCATGTTGAAACTCGTCGCTTCAACACGCTTGAACTTTGTACCCTCAAGATCGCGAGACAATTCTTTTTTAGAACTCTCTTCTGCGACAACATCAGGCACCTCCGTAGTAAGTTCCATTGCGCGTAAGGCTGCGATCTTTTTCAGTGTACTGAATCTATGTCCTGCATAAACATCAGTTTCACGCCAACCTTCGCTCCCTTCACGGTAAATTTGAATTAACGCTGCAGGATTATCCTCCTCACCGTTAATCACAACTTCCGCCCCAGGTACATCAAGCTGGCCATCGCGAATAATCTTCGTGATCTTGCCCTGCGCGTTCCCGCCAGGAGTGTTCCAGCGCACGAAATCACCAACTTTTAATTCGTCGGGTTCGGCTCTGGTTTCTTCGTCAATTGAGCGATCCATGGATTCAACAGTGCGATCAGAAAAAGCCTTGCCAGCGTCACCGCCCCAGGCAGCCCAGGCAACACGGCCTGGAGAAGGATAACCCTCCTCACCAGGGCTAAAACCCTCAGCCTTTTTATCTACTTCGTGACGAGCGAACCAAGCACTCATCTCGACGATTGTGTCGTCACTGAGTTCGTTGCCGCTAAGAATCTGACTCGCACGACGAGCAGCAACTTCAGTGCCACCGTCGCGACCATCTTCTTTCCAATCTCTATAACGCTGCGCTTCTTCGCGCATACCTTCAGTTGGCATAGCAGGCATCACTCAACCTCCTCTGGGAGTTCATCAATAATGTCACGATCCAGTTCAACATTAAGCTCTTCAGCTGCTTGCTGTTCCCTAGAGAACTCCGTGAGGTTGTCAAAGAAGTCTCCACCAAGCTTCGCGACGATTTGGGCCTTGGTCATGTAACCAGCCTGCTCCATTTGTCGATAAGCCTTTGCTTCCTTGAGTGGATCAACCCAATCCCATCCGCGAGCCATCCATCTTGGAGTGTCATAACGCTCAGGACGAGCGTCGTAGTCATCAAAAGGCAGTTCGCCAGCCAATACAGCAAGATCAAGCCATTCGCGGAACACACGATTGTGGAAATTTTCGATCAAGTAAGACTGAATAACCTTCCAATGCTCACGATCTTCCAGCAAGCTCAACCGGCTGCTGCTGTAATTGGTTTCACTAAAATCCCGACTCAGCGTCTCGTAAGAACAGCCAAAACCTGACGCAAAGCGGCGAACCTTATTCTTTACGAACATCTCGTACTGCTGATCAGGTGAACTGATGTTCGGCACGCTTACGTTCTGACCAGGCTCCAGGTACTTCCACATCCCAGGCTCAAATTCACTGATCCTCCGATCGCCTTCAACGTCATCACCATCAAGTTCGCCCTCTGGGCTTGTGACGAATCCCATCACAGAAGCACCAGCGCGAGCACGGATCACAGCGGCTTCCTCATAGCCCTGCAGTTGATGCGCATCAGCCATCACTGAATGGAACCAAGGCACGCCGCGATGCTGTTGCGGACGCTCTGGAATAAACAGATGGATTACATCCGCCGCAGGCAGGAAGACATGCTTATCGCCTTTTTGAGGTGCATTTTGGAACCAATAATCTCCAGGATGACGAGTTAAGAACGCATAACGGACAGGACGACCCCATTCATTGATCTCAACGCCCATCCTCCACTCATTGAGCTTCGCAAGCGTTGGGCCTTGGTATTCCTCGTCGAGAACATCAGACTCAATCATCTCAAGCGCCAATGGGACGCGGCTACCACCAAACGGACGGCGAATAATACGGAATAACGCCTCACCTGACTCAGGTAAAGCTCCTGTGGCTAGCCATTCCATCATGTGGAAGCTATGCCGACCCGCTACGTCGCAATGCTGCGCACGGGTCCATAAATGCCACTTCTCTTCAATGAGGCGATTAATCGCTTCACTGGGTTTCCGGCCACGAACCTGCTGAACCTGGGACTGAAGCTTGATACCACTGCCAACGACATTGACCTGAGTGGTGCGTTTTGCCTGCTTTGCATACGGATTATTCCGCACCATCTCACGCGAACGGTCGCGCAGCTTGCTCAGGCTGTTCCGAATCTCGGCATCAGCACTGGCCCTAGTGCTCATCCAGTCGCTAGTAAGGCGAGAGACAATCGCACCCGCATAACTACGACGACGGCGAGGCTGTTCGCGTGGTACTCGCTGGAGCCCGAGCGTTCTTAGAAATCGTGTACGAAGTCCCATCAGCTTCTGTTAAACCGAACGTAGAGATTATGCGGATCGCCAAGGCCAGAGGCGATAAGTTTGGCTTTATTCTCCTTCGCCACAATAGACTTCAATCTTGATTCCAGTTCGAGCAGTTCTGAAAGATCGTATCGCTTTAAATTACGACTTCCGATTTTGTACTCAGCGACAGCACCGCCAGAGACGATGGACCTGATTGCTGCTTTTACCGCATCAAGGTCTTTCTGCGCCTGTGTTCTACCATCAAACGCTCCGGGTGTACCCGTATAGGCCAATGAAGGGCGAACCTCGACCTGCCCTCTGCTGTACTCCTGAACAGTGTTATCGCTTGCTTTAGTTAAGACTGCCTGAAAAAACCAGCCGGGGTTGGCGATCATTGAGCCACTAACAGCAGAAGAAAGGGTTGTCTTCCAACCGCTGTTGTAAGCAACTGCTGTCGCTGTGACGCCCTCCGATTCAGCGTTTAGGCGAAAATAGTAAACCAGAGAGTGAGTGGAGCTGGTTACAGCATCGCCAAACACGTCAACAGTCTCGGCGTCAACCCATACCGCATCCACGCCGCTTGTTATGGATGGAGGGATCGCCATCTACAAAAGGTCACTTGATATTCAGCAGTCTAACTCTTACCACTGATTAACGAAACTTTTCTGGGTCCGCGATGCGGAAGCTGTACGTTTTGACTCTTTTCGTTCTTCAGGTGATCTTTCCATCTGATCCCATAGCGTCCTTCGATCTTTAATCTGATACACCCGATTTAATGCCGCGTAAGCGTAAACAAGCTCGTCCAACGCTTCATTTCTTGCACTGCTCTTCTTGACCCAAATCCGCTCAGGGAAACCATTCCTGAATCTGAGCACCTGCTTTTCTGCGGTCAATTCCTCGAAATAATCTTTATCGACTGTTGGATAAAAATGCAAATATC
>Ga0208767_1000162_pt1 | contig 48941 bp, 51 predicted proteins | sample VirMetDEL_Mar_21_FD_184514 | JGI IMG/M metagenome (GOLD analysis project Ga0208767, IMG submission 184514) | Aqueous microbial communities from the Delaware River and Bay under freshwater to marine salinity gradient to study organic matter... | ecosystem: Environmental > Aquatic > Marine >...
TCATAATAGGTAATAAGTTTTGAAGCACTATTATAATCTTCAAAATTAGATGTTAATCCTAAATACCTATTTTCGCTTATAGTTTTTATTTCTTTGAAATGCAATTTCTTTTTAAATATTGCTAAACTATCTATTTTACCTTTAAAAAATTTAGCTTCTTTTTCTCTAGTTGGATCTGAAGTCCCTAGATACATAAATTTAGCTTTAGAATAATCCATAATACTAGTATCTAAATCTACCTTACCAAGCGACTTACCATTAAGAAAAGCTTCTATTCTTTTATTTTCAGCACTATAGGTAACAGTAATAGTTACTTTTTTCATAGAATCTTCATCTGAGTATAATTGAAAATACTTTTTTCTTTTATTAAAAAATTCTACTTTATATCTATTAAAACTATTCCAACCTATGTTAAAATCATACCCAGGAATACCAAATGCTGTAAAAAAGTCATCTCTTTTATTTGTATCGTACTCTATATGTTCTGGTTGATAGCTTAAAAATATTGTAAAGTCTTCTTTAAAATCTATAGTATTTCTTATCTCAACATGAGAATTTAAACCATTAAACTTAAGAGAAGCGGTTTTTGGACCTGAATTCTTTAAGCTTGTGGTATCACAAGGAAGGTTATGATGTAAACATCTCCATAGTAAGTCATCATCTTCAAACCCCCAGCCCCAGTAGTTATTACTATAGCCGTTAATTTTTTCAAACAACTCTACAGGAAATATAGTTACACCCCCAAAGTATTGATCGAATATAGGTTTATTCTTATTATCAGTAGTTGTTAAAGTAGTAGCTAAATGTATAGGTACATCGCTATACCCATAATCTACTTTAGACGGTATCATATCTACATCGTGAAAACAAACATAATCACATTTTAGTTTCTTAGCTTCTAAAAAACCTATGTTAAGTAGTTTACCTCTATTAAATAACTTAGCATCATCTTGCTCTACTACTATAATCCTATAGTCAATTTCAGCAGACCTTAGATAATCCTGTATTGATTGTTTGAATTCATAAAGTTGAGCGTATCTATTTCTATAAGGAACTACAATACCAAGTCTATGCTTGGTCATTAGATTTTCCTTTAGCAACGTTCATAAACTCGTGTAAGTAGAACTGTAATCTTTCGTCCCATTGAGAAAAATCTTTCTCTTCGAACCATAAAGCTAATGCATCTGTAGATGCTGCAATTTTTTCTAAAGCTTTTACTTTTCTTTCTTCTAGCAATAAAGCTTCTTTTTCTTGATCTGTTAATTTACCTGCCATTTTTTAAATTTTAACTATTAAACTTTTTAATTTATCCCAGTGTGGGTAATCATTATATTCAATATAAGAAAAGTTTTTTAATTTCTCAACTAAATACTCATGATTTTCTATATCTATTTTCCAATCTGATCGTGCTATTGCACGGTACATTTTATTATACTCTTTATGAAAACTATAATCGGTTTTCGTTTCAGCTACTTCTAATAATCTCTTGAGTACAGAAGAATCCCATTTAAAGTGATGAACTTGTGTAAAACATTCTTCTATAGGCATTCTATCTGGATGTTTATCTCCCCAGCTATTAGTTCCATTAGCAAATTGAACGTAGTGTTGTCCAGGAGTTACATCTACATATCCTTTCATAAGAGTAACTTTATTAGGACAAGCACCAGACATTGGATATCTAAAAAAACCAGCGTATGGGAATGCTTTATGTACGTTAGTATCTCTATTTATTTCAGGAAACGTACCTTCAGGTCCTATTCTATCTATAAATCCACCAGTAACAAATTTATAATCCATTACTTCACAAGTTTCAATAATCTCTCTTATATTCCTTGGATATACTTGTAACTCATCATCATCTGAAACTATCCACCATTCGTCTGCTTTTGTACGTTTAAGTTTGTTATAAAACTCTGTAACTTTATGCCAATCGTATTTAGGTTCAGTAACAACTTTAAATGGTGTTATACCTAATTCTTCTATTTCTTCTACTATATTATCGTCTTTAGATTGTCTATATACTATTACATATATGTTATCCACCATATTTTTATAGTGACGTAACATATGTGGTAGCATATGAGTGTTTCTTCCGACTACTGTAGCTAAGTTAAGCACGTTGTACTAGTGTTAATCCTGTTGATTGAGGTTTAGATGGATGAATACCGGTATTAAAGAAATCAAAAGTTTTCCATTCTGGTCCTAACTCTCTTATGAATTTAGGAGGTCCATCGAAAAATTCATAATACTCTTTTTCATCTTCTGTAATAACCATTTCTTTTTGATATCTTTCATCAGTATCGTGTATTGCTACCATACCTTTAGGATTAAGAAGTTTAGAGTATAGTTCAAAATCCTTTTTGACATCATCGTAAGAGTGACCTGCATCAATATAAAGTAAATCTATTTTAATATCTTTTTTTACAAAATAATTAAAGTAAGCATTTTCAGTAGTATCTTTTATAAACTTTGGAATAAACTGATATCTAAAGAAACTTTGAGGATCATCATAATCTACTACTCCTCCTACTCCATTACATGCATCAACTAAATAAGTAGTTCCTATATCTCCATAGTTTATATCAGGATTTCCATCGGTTATTTCAGTATCATGTAAATCTAATCTAGCTTGAGTCATAATTCTAGGTATAAAACCTCCGCCTGATCCTAAACAAACACAGGATTTATATCTCATAGCGATAATAATAGAATGAATTAAGTGACCATCTCCTAAATGGTAATCAGTAGCTCCATGAGTCCATCTATAACTAACTGGTTTAAATTGTTTAATAACTTTTTTGTTAACATCTCTTGTTATAACTGGGTTATTAGTTAAAAACTGTCTAATATACTCTTTATTAAAAATTTTCATATTAACTATTTTCTATATGTTCTAAGTTTAGTTCTGGTAAATTAATACACCTTGTTAGATGTTCTGTTTCTCTCTTATAATTTTGATCTGCTTTATTAGCTAATATCCATCTTTTTAAAGGTCCATAATGTTTAAGGTATATTTCAGATTCATATATTGGCCATATACCTCTATTATGATGTTCTCCCCATTCCCATGCATCACAATCCCAGTATGTAGCTACTAAAGATTTAAACTCTATACCTCTCATATCAAACATATGTCTAAGAAAAAGTTGTTCTGCAAAGATTAAATACTGAGAGTTTGGTACTTCCATTTCAGTAAATTCCTCCATAATCTTAATACTCCCTGCAGCATACTCTTTGGTAAATTTTGGGTCAGGTAACTGCAAAAAGCTTACATTTACAGATTCTGTTTGCCATCTAGGAGTATATGATAATTTTCTGACGAATTTGTCTACATAACCTGGGTAATAACCTTTTCCGTTTTCAATATTGTGTACATAAAATTTATCTGAATCAATGTATGTCTTTATAGGACAGTAAATATGTAGATCATTATCTACTATAATACACGGTTCAGTTTGTAATGAAAGTACTTCTAATTTAGCAGCAGCCCAAAATATAGCTCTGTTAATTTTATACTTAGGTTCATACTTAATTACTTCATCCCATTGATCGAGTGTATTAGTTAGCCTAAGCGTTTCTCTCGATAGATCGTCACAATATAATACACATGTATCGTCCGGGTAGAACTTCTTCCATTGTCTTATAGAAGCGATAAGTATAAGTATATAAAGTTTGCCGTAGAAACTAGCTTCACCTTTAACGTTATCTAAAACCCATATTACTCTCAAAACCTATTCTTTATATTAATATATGAAAAAAATCTTATATATGCAAGTCTATGGTGGATCTACGTGAGTCGTAGTAAAGTGTGCGTAGTATACATCATGATCTGCTGCTGTATTGTCTGTTAAAGTAAGAGAAGCATTAGTACTTATAGCAGTACCACTACCACTTGCAGCTGTTCTCCAAGAATTAAAAACATAAGGATAAGAAGTCGTAGCTTCAATAGCTATAGATGTATTTGTTATATTTACGTTTTTAACTGTAATTGTTTTAGTAGCAGAGACTGTGTAAGGAGCAGTTACGGCAACATTACCTCCATGACCACCGACAATAGAACCGTAAAAGATACTACTATTTTGTAAAAACGACGCAGCGTAACTTCCTGATTGATCTGGTATAAATTCTGAATATGCAGCTGAAGCAGATACATTATTATTATCTACAAGTGCGTTAGACCAACTACTAAAAGTTTGATATTCTACATTATTAGCTCCGTACGTAAATCTAGCCATGTTATACTTTTTGAATTAAATCTTCAGAAAAAAATGTTGCAAGGTATCTTTTAAGTCTATCATATACGTATCCATATACATCGTCGAAAGCTTTCATATCTATAACTGATCTTGTTTCTTTAATTGAGCCTATTTGCACTTTTTTCGGTTTTACTACTTTTCTATATTTCATTATCTCATCTCCATTTTCATCAAAGCTCACAAAAGGAACTTCTACTTCTACCATCTGTTCCTCAAATTGAGGAGTTTCTACTTCCTGGACTGCACTCACAATTACTTTTTCAAATTGAGAAAATACAATCTCTTTCCCTTCACTTGTTGGGTTATCAAAATAAATAATATTATTCTGAACTAACCCTTTCATTCCTTTTACCTCTTCGTCTAAGTAAACTCGATTATGCCTTATTGCATGATCTCTATCTACCCAGTAGGTAATTTGGTAACTTAGTTGTGCATTTACCTTGTTAAAAGTAAACCCTTCAACCCTTACGTACAACTCTTGCGTCGGTCCGAGATTCGTCTCGAAATCCGCATTAATAATAAAACCCATTAAGTATAACTATATTTATTTGTTTTCAAGCTCTTTTACTCTAGCAGATAGCTCTTTAACTGCTTCTATTAATACTGCTGTTAGTTTTTCATATTTAACAGCTTTATATCCATTATCTCTATTTTCAACTATTTCTGGAAGTACTTTTTCTACATCTTGAGCAATTACTCCTATATCATGTCCTTCGTATACTTCTTGATTATCGTTCCAATCAAATTCTACTCCTCTTAAACTTTCTACTTTTTCTAAAGCATTAGGTATATTTGAAATATTATCTTTTAATCTTTCATCTGAAGAATAAAATGCTATGATATCGTTTGCTGCTCTAATTACACCAGACGTTCCAGGTGCTGCTGTATCTACTCCAATACTATCAAATCTTACATCAGCTGTTGTTACTAAGCTTTGGTTGATTGCTTTTACAGCTGCAAGGTCAGTTAATTCATCATCCATTAATGCACCTGCTGCTGTTACATTAGTTGCATCAGTTACATCTGCACTTGCTTCTATACCGTTAAGCTTTGTGTGATCAGCGTCAGTAAATACATTTGAATCAGATGCATTCTCTACAGCTGTTCTAATTTCAGCATCTGTTTGATCTGCAGTTGCACTTGCTTCAATTCCGTCTAATTTAGTTCCATCAGATGCTACATCTCTTCCATCTACTGTTCCTGATGTAGTTATATTTCCTGCTACATTTAAAGGTGCGTCAAAATTAAATCTAGTATTTGCATGATTCCAAGTTAAAGCTTTGTCAGCTCCATCTATCGATATACCAGCTCCATCTGCTGCAGCACTATCGGCTGCTCCAGAAGCAATTAATATATTTTTATCTTCTACGTTTAAAGTAGCTACTTGTAATTCTGTTTTTGTTCCTAATACATTTAAGTTACCGTTTATAGTAACATCGTTAGTAATTGCTAATCCACTAAATGTAGGAGCGTCTCCTGTTTGTAGTCCTGAATCAACATCTGTATTTACACCATTAGTTGCAAGTCTAATTGTTCCTTGAGAAGGAGAGCTTAATACTGAAGCTGAAATTATACTAGCTCCTGATTTTAAAGCATACGAGGAAGTAGCTGCATTTAAAGCTTCAAATCTTACATCACCTGAACCAGATATTTGTGCTGCCGTTAAGCCCTTAATTAACGCTAGCGCTGTTACTTCTGAATCCATTAATGCTCCTGCTGAGGTTACATTATCTGTATCGGTTACATCTGCTGAAGCTTCAATACCATTTAGTTTGGTATGATCTGCATCTGTAAATACATTAGAATCCGTTGCTGCTTCAACTGCTGTTCTTATTTCAGTATTTGATTGATCACCTGTAGCACCATCTTCTACGTTTAAAAACGTTCTAACATCTGATGCTGAACCTGATACTAGATTAGCACCTAATGCTACTAAAGCTGCTGCTGATAACGATCCAGAAATTCCTGCTGCTGTTAATGCTTTAACTGTTGCTATTTCAGCTAGTTCAGAATCCATCAAGGCTCCTGCTGAGGTTACATTATCTGTATCGGTTACGTCTGCACTTGCTTCAATACCATTTAGTTTGGTATGATCTGCATCTGTAAAGACATTAGAATCAGAAGCATTTTCTACTGCTGTTCTTATCTCTGCATCTGTTTGATCTGCTGTAGCACTTGCTTCTATACCATTTAGTTTGGTATGATCTGCATCAGTGAATGTATTAGAGTCAGTTCCTGCTTCAACTAGTGCAACAACTTGAGCTGATCCAGATACTAAGGTTGGTTTACCTGTTACGTTGTCATAGGCTACCGAATCTGCTGTAATGTCACCTTCAAAGGCGCCTACAAACGATCCTGAAAAGGAACCGGTCGCTATTGCATTAGTCATTAAGGGGCTATCTATTCTCATTGTGTATACTTTAATTTATTATAAATATGCTATTTTACTTCTTTACAACAACTGTTCCTGTAAAAGTAGAATCGAATTCTATTTCTACGGTATTTGTGTTAATTGATGTAATATCTTTTGGTATTACTTGTTTTTTATCTGTATCATAAACCTGTATTACAGGGTAGTCTTCTGCAAGGTTATGAGTTATATTATATTTATCTGATGCATTAACAGAAGTCTTAAAAAAGTTAGATGTAGTAACTTTGGAACTATCTGAAGATTTTTCAAATGATACTTTATTATTATCATCTAATTTTATCTTAGTTTTATTAGCTCCTGTACCTATTTCAAGTTCTTTTACTCTTAATACTTTTAATTCATCAGTATCGGAGTCTTTAAAGTTTATATCTCCAGTTCCATCTCTTGTAATAAGAGTTCCTCCTAAGTCGATTGTAGAACCGCTTAAAAATAAATCTCTAAATCTTTTTGATGAAGAACCTAAATCATATACTTCAGTTGTATCTGGTAGAATAGGTCCGTAGACTTCCAAAGTAGTCCCTTGTTGAGAACGAACTTTAGTAAATGCGTTTGAAGTGTATCCACTTTCAACAGAAGATTGTTCACTACTTTGATTTGTGTTTACAGTTACATTAGCTAATAATGTTTTACTTCTTGGAATTACATCCATATCTACGGTTACATTTCCATAGATTGTTCCAAGAGTTTCAAATGCTAATATAAACCCTGCAGTAGTTGTTTGTTTTGTCCAAAGTAGAGGATTAATATATCTACCTCCATTATACTCTTCGTGGTAAGTAATCGTCCAGCCAAGAGCTGGTAATGTGTTGCTTCTTAATGCTGCATTAAAATAAACTGTATGAGTTTCTCCTGCATTTTGAGCAGTCATTCTACCTACAATCTGATAGTTGTTTGAATCACCACTTGGTACTATAGCTACTACTCTTTGATATTCTCCACTACTAAAATAAGAACCGTTACTATTACCGTAATAAACTTGATTAAAGCTCATTACATTTGAGTTGTTATATCTTACTTCTGTAAAGTAAGGTGAATCACTACCTGAACCGAATACAGGTCCATTAAGTGTAATAGCATCTAGAGTACTCCCACTAAACTGTGTGGAGCTAGAAATTATTCCATCAGGAACATTCGTAAAATTATTGTAATCTAAGTAGTATGAACCGGATTGTCCGTTTAACGTAGAAGCAGAACCGCTAACAATATGTCCTCCTTTAGCTACTACTATTCTTCCTGTCGTAGCTGAATCGAAAGTAACATCTACTGTATTATCATTAGTAGTAGTAGTTGTTGCTGGTAGAATTAATTGATCGCTATTATTGTAAACTGAAACTAAAACGTTTTTCGTTCCAAAGTTATGCGTTACTGTTTTGGAAGTAACTGAAGTAAAAGTATCTGATACTGTAGCAACTTCTGCTACATTTGCATTTACATTAGTTAGTCCAGATCCATCACCTATAAAAGCAGTACCAGTTACACTTCCTGTAATATTGACTGAACCGGTAAAATAATGGTTGTCAGATAATTCATCACCAAATTTATTTGAACCTGAGGTAAATATAATTGATTGGGATACTATATTGGTTGTAAGCTTGTTGGCTGTTATATCTCCAGATACAACTATAGAGGATGCTGTTATTGCATTATCTACAAAGAGATTGTTCAGATTAGCGGAAGATCCGCTTAAAATAATTTTTTTCCAGTTCGGCATACCTTTGACTATGGTTGGTTACTCTTACGAGCCCACTTCCCTTTCGGGCCAATAATACATTTATATATAAATATAAGCAAAAGTACTTTAAAATCCTACTATTTTTCAGAGTTAGCTAAACTAGTTAATTTAGCCATAATTTGATAAAATTGTTCGAATTCTGCTCCAGAATATTGAGCTTGCCTTAATTTAGAAACTAAGAAGGCTGCTTCCGCAGGAGTAAACAAGTCATGTTTATCAACTGGTTTATTTTCTTCTTTATTTTTTTCTATTTTGCTATGTCTTACAATTCCCATTAAAAACCTTTTAAACATTTTTTTTAACTAAATATCCAAATACTTTCGTCAGATTCGTTTACGTGAGTTGTACCAGTTCCTTGAAATACTGGTGCTGAAGATGGATTAGAATTACTTGTTTCTATATTTCCAATTTTAGATGATACTGAAGCACTAACTGCTGACTGTCTTACATCTTGAGCAAATCCAAATACGTTAGAAGGACTATCCCAGAATATACCTGAACCAGTATTAGCATTGTTAGTACCATCTCCATCAGGATCTGATCCTCCAAATATTATACCGACATCACCCCCAGTACTACCTGAATTAAGAAGAATCATTCTATCTTCTACATTCAAGTTAGTAACTTGAGCTTCAAAAGTATTTCCTGTTACTGTTAAATCTCCATTTACTGTTAAGTTAGTAAAAGAAGGAGAATCACCAGTCTGTAATCCTAAATCTACATCAGTATTAACTCCATTTATTGCTAATCTAGCTGTACCTTGAGAAGGTGAAGAAAGAACTGATGCTGATATTAATGTTGGTTTGTTAGTAATATCATCAAAGTCTGTTGATATACTATCTATTCTTGCTCCTAGAGCATTACTAGCAGAAACGAATGATCCTGATATATCAGCTGCTATTTGAGCTGATCCTGATACTACATCATTTGCTATGCTTATTGTTATTTCATTATCTGATACTGCAGTAGTGATTGAATTATCACCTGAGAATGTTAAGGTCTCACCAGTAGTATACGTGTCGTTAGTTCCACTATCTGCAGCTAAAGTAATAGTACTTGATACATTATCTATTCTTGATCCTAGTGCATTACTAGCTGATACAAATGATCCTGATATACTTGCTGCTGTTAATGCTTTTATAAGAGCTAAAGAAGCTACTTCCGAATCCATTAAAGCACCTGCTGCTGTTACATTGGTAGCATCTGTTACGTCAGCTCCATCCTCTACGTTTATATAAGTTCTTACTTGAGCAGCTGAACCTGATAGTAATCCCTGTCCTTCTAATAAAGCTACTGTTACTTCTGATCCAGAAGCACCTGCTATCCATTTGTTATTAGTACCGTCCCAAAGTATTGAACCTGAAGCAGGTCCATTATTATCGTTAACATGTAAACCACCTAAGACAGCTCCTGTTCCGTTTAGAGATATAATATTATCTCCTATATCTAAAGTTGTTGAATCTATAGTTGTTGTAGTACCCTGAACTTCTAAATCTCCTGTAAGAGTAAGATTAGTAAACGTTGGTGAATCACCAGTCTGTAATCCGGTATCAACATCTGTATTTACTCCGTTAGTTGCTAATCTTACTGTTCCTTGAGAAGGGGAAGATAGAACTGACCCAGATACTGTGCCTGATGGAAGTGCAGCTACTACTGCTGCATCTAATCCTGATATATTGTCAGCTGCAACTGATCCTGATACTATATGTCCACCTTTGGATACTACTATGTGTCCTGATGTACTTGAATCAAAAGCTACAACTGCTCTATTAACTGTACTTAAAGTAACGCTAGCAGGAATAATTTGTACATTACTATCGTTATATACAGATACCTGTACGTTTCTACTATCAAAATTGTGATCTACATTTACTGATGTAGCATTACTAAAATCAGCCTTTACTGTAGCAACTTGTGATACATCTATGTTTGTAAGCCCAGATCCATTACCTATATAAGATCCAGAAAAAGAACCAGAAAGGTTCATTCCTTCATGTTGTGAACCTGATAATATATTAGCACCTAAATTAACAATCGCTGCTGCTGATATTGATCCTGATATGTCGTCTGCGATTTGAGCTGAAGAAGATAAGGCTCCTTGGAAGACCCCTGTTATATTTCCATCTACTGCAAGTGAGCTAAGTTCTCCTGAGGAACCGCTAAATAGTATTTTTTTCCAAGCCATAGTTACTTAAGTCTTTTTACCACCGCAAGGGGCTCAAGGCCCCTGTTTAGGTGTATAATTAATATTACTCTACATAGATGAATACATCTCCTGAATCGTTTATGAAAATGTTACCATCTTTTTGATAGTTAGCATCTGTATCACTAATTGCTACTGCAGCAATTCTTGCATCAGCTGTTGCAGCATCTGTGTTAGCATTTGCTCCAGCGTAGTCTAAAGACCATCTGTTATCTGTATCATCAAAGAATAATGCTGTTCCAACTCCATTTGTTGAAGAATTTTGTGCTATTATACCTGAGTTACCAGAAGCTGATCCTGAGTTAAGTAGAATAAATTTATCTTCTATGCTTAGATCTGATGTGTTTATATTAGTTACTGTTCCAGTAGTAGTTAAGTTACCGTTAATAGTAACATCACTTGAAACTGTTACGTTAGCAAATGTTACTGTATCCCCTGTTTGTAGTCCTGTATCAACATCTGTGTTAACTCCGTTGATCGCTAATCTAACAGTACCTTGTGAAGGTGAAGAAAGAACTGATGCAGAAACTATTCCTAATCCTAATTTAGTAGCGTATGAAGAAGTAACTGCATTTAATGCTTCGAATCTTACATCTCCAGATCCTGAAATATCTGCAGCAATTTGAGCTGATCCAGACACAACATCATTTGCTATACTAATTGATATCTTGTTATCACTAACTGTAGTTGTTATAGAATTATCACCTTCAAAAGTTAAAGTTTCACCAGTTGTATATGTATCGTTAGTTCCACTATCGGCTGATAATGTTATAGTTTGTGATTGATTTGCTATATCTGATGCTATAGATGCACTTACTGCTGTGAATGAACCAGATATTCCTGCTGCTGTTAAAGCTTTTACTGTAGCAATCTCTGCTAATTCAGAGTCCATTAATGCTCCAGCTGCCGTAACGTTAGTCGCATCTGTTACATCTGCACCGTCTTCTACGTTAAGGAAAGTTCTAACCTGTGAAGCTGATCCTGAGATTACATTATCTCCTTCAGATCTTAAGATTTTAACTTCCGAACCAGAAGCACCTGCTATCCATTGGTTATTTGTTCCATCCCATAAAATAGATCCTGAAGCAGGACCGTTAGCATCATTTACGTGAAGACCCCCTAAAACAGCTCCTGTTCCGTTTAATGCAATGATATTGTCACCAATATCTAAAGTAGTAGAGTCAATAGTTGTTGTAGTACCCTGAACTTCTAAATCTCCTGTTAAAGTTAAGTTAGTAAACGTTGGAGAGTCGCCCACTTGTAGCCCGGTATCTACATCAGTGTTAACTCCGTTCGTTGCTAGTCTTACTGTACCCTGTGAAGGTGAACTAAGAACTGAAGCTGATACTAATGCTTGTCCTAGTTTAGTTGCATATGAAGAAGTAACTGCATTTATTGCTTCGAATCTAACATCGCCTGATCCTGAGATCTGAGCTGCTGTTAATCCTTTAATTAATGCTAGTGCTGTTACTTCACTGTCCATTAAAGCACCTGCTGCTGTAACGTTATCTGTATCAGTTACATCTGCACTAGCTTCTATAGCGTTTAATTTACTATGATCTGCATCTGTAAATACGTTTGAGTCTGAGGCAGCTTCTACTGCTGTTCTAATTTCTGCGTTTGTTTGATCTCCGGTCGCTCCATCCTCTACATTTAAAAACGTTCTAACATCAGAAGCTGATCCTGAAATTAGATTTGCTCCTAAAGCAACTAAAGCAGCTGCGGATAACGACCCGGAAACATCTGCGCTAATTTGTGCTGAAGAAGACAGTATCCCTTGTCCATCTGAGCTTATAAAATTTACGTCGTTATTCAGCTGAGATATTGCTGATCCGGATACAACGACTTTTTTCCAACTTGCCATAGTGTATTGTGTGTGTTAGGTTATTTTTATATAAATATGTTAAAAGTATTATTCCTGACCGATATAAAGATCATAATTTGTATCTAAGTATAATCCACCGGCAACAGGTGTAGGAGTAGTTGACTGACTTATTAATTGCAATACTCCTTGTTGATTAATACTAACAGTTTTTACTGAAGCGCTAAATATAGAAAGTACATCTCCTGATTCAGAAGCATTGAGTTGTAAACCGCCAGTAATATGAAGATTATTAGTAGTTGAATAATAAGATCCTGTTTGTTTAAAAATAGCTAAATCAATAGCTCCTGATATAAAATGAGCAGACCCAGTGTTTAAAGACACAGTAGCATTACCAGAACTAGCTCCACCGCTTAATCCATCACCTGCTGTAACTTCTGTTATATCGGCTCCTTCTCCTGCTGTGGATGGAAAATTAAATTCTGCAAATGATGCTGAGTTAGCAAATCCCGAATACCCTGGAGTAACAAATGCTTCGAAGAAATTACAAACGTATGTTTGGTCTTCTGATCTAACGTATATAACTTGACCATCTGATAGTCTAGTAGGGTCTAGGCTAGTCATATTCGAACCAGAAGCAACAGTAATCCATCCTCCTTGAACATAGGTTACCTGTGTAAACGCTCCTTGGTTACCCGATCTTACATAAATATCACCTGCCGTTATCGCCATTTATTAACTACTATATGTTTGTTCGTCAGCTATCAAATGATAAGTAGCTGCACTTGAGTTATACTGTTCTTGAAATATCATTCCCCATCTTTTATTTCCTTCTACAAAATCTTCTGTATCAAAATATATAACTCCTGAATTAGAAACTCCGTCTATTCCAACAGTATTGTCTTGATATAAATAATATTGATTTACTTCGTCTACACCTGTTGGTAAACTTCCATCATACATTTGACCTGGTTTATCTGCTACTAAAGATTGTGATGGGAATACAATCATTAATATAGAACCAGTATTTGAAAAGTCTATTTGACCTACCGAGCTTATTCCATTACTACCAGAGAGGTTAACTAAAGAGGCACTTTTAAATAAACTTACCTTAAACGGAACTGTTGATGGTACGAATTCGTTAGTCGCTAAGCTTCCGCTTTGAAGCATTGCTATTAAAGAGCCAGAAGTTATAGGACTACCTGATGAATCACCAGTAGCTGCTGCTAAGAAATTAGCTTGATTACTTGGTGAAGTATTTTTCCATCCGTACAAATAAGTATTACCTAATTGGTCTCTTACGTTAAAGGTTTGATTATAAGATCTTGTTTCATCAAAGTTATCAAATACAGAAGCAGTATAATTAAAGTCTGAACCTGTTACTAAGGCATCTATGTTTTGCAATTGATAAGATGATGAATTAGCATTTTGAGGTACTAATTTTAAGTTACTTACATCGCCAGTCAATGACATTGAGAAAGGAGTATCACTTTCGTCATCTGTAATTGTTATGTTGGCTAATGTAGCCCCAGCATCTACTGAACAAGTCAAAGCACTTGTTACATAGCTAAAGCTTGCTTCTGGAGCTGAGTTAGGTCTTACGGTTACTGATATACTACCAGAACCTATGTTATCATATTGATCTCTAAAAGTAATATCAGAAGATATAGTAGCTCCTGAACTTGTAGCAGAACCGCTTAAATGAACTCCTAAAGTTAAATTACCGCTACTGTTAACAACTATAGCTGCATTTGAAGAAGTAAATGATGCTACTGCTGCAGAATTAAAAAATGGTGAGTAAGATACAGATAAATCAGCTTGAGTACCAGTTCTACCATTTAGGTTCGTTACTATATTATCACCGCTTACTGCTGATTCAATTACTCTAAAAGTACCATTAGTTCCTAAAGTACCAATAGGTGCTTGAGTAATATCAAAATCATCTTGAAAGATAGAAATTTCAAACCCTTTATCATCTTGAATAGATCCGCTATATACATAATTACCGGCACTTAGGCTAGCTGTAGGAAATATTCTTAATACTGTATCACTTACAAATGAGGATGATAAAGCAGTAGTACTATTAAATACTAAACTATCTTTATTTATTGCATCACTTTCTGTATCAGAGAAAGTAAACTCATAAATATAGTTACCTGCTCTTGCTCCGTTAGTATTAAGATTAGAAGATTGAGGTTGTGTACTTACAGAAGGACCAACGTTATCAGTTATATTAACTGTAAAAGTAGTCGCTGCTGTAGTAGCAAAATTATTAGAAGCTGTTATTTGACCAGCTAGACTTCCTCCACCTACATCACTAGACCCAGATATATTTCTATTAATAGTTAAATTACCTGAGCTATCTACTACAAAGTCAGATGAAGGGTTAACAGTAAATGTAACAGGTTCATTAGCTGTAAATTGAGCTGTAGTACCTGAAAATCCATTAGAGTTATCATATATTGCTGCTCCTGATACTGCTGATTCTATTATATAGAAAGCTTGTACTCCTCCAATAGTAGGAGGTGTATCATCATCTACTGGTATTGTAACAGTTGCTTGATTTGAAGCAGTATTAAAACTATCTCTTACTTGAACAGTATATTGATATTCATTAATTAGATCAGAATTCAAATGTACCCCACTCTTCCTAGTTACCTGACCCGAAGAATTCATTTGAAATGGGTTTTCAGACGGGTCAGATAGTTGAGAAGTACCTCCATAACTACCAGTAGGTACATTAGAGTTGTCTAGTTCTAATTTAGATAAAGTGAAGTTGAAAAACGTAATAGTATCACTTTCAGAATCAGAAGCAGCTATATTATCTACTACTGTTCCAGCTGAACTAGACTCATTGATTGCAGTTAAAGTTTGATTGTTTATAGTTGGATGAACATTATCTGTTACATTTATAGTAATTGGTAAAGTTGATATAGAGTCTGTATCTTGTCCTGCTTCATAGTGTTCGTCTGAAGCTGATATAGAGAAACTATAAGAGGAAGTTGTTTCAAAATCTAAAGAAGCAGTTGCTTGAGCAATACTTACATAATTTGAAGACTTTGTTATAGTAAAATGACTTCCTGGTACTGAACTTGATCTAATAGTAATAGCATCTGTATTAGTATCAGTAAAATATATTTTAGCTACCTCTCCTGTAGAAGCATTTTCATTTCTACTTGCAGTAAAAGCTGTTATTATGTTACCTTCTGTAGATGTTTGTCTAAATACAGGTGCTGAGTTAGCAGTTACATCGATAAATAAATTTTGATTAGTAGAAGCACTGAACGTATCAGTTACTTTTACTGGTACTTGATGTGCATTTGTACCATCTCCTCTATTAGTTGTGTTAAATAGTTCAAATATTGATGAAGTAAGTAAAGTTACTACTCCGTTTGAAGCTACATTTACAAATCCTGCAGTATAAGAGTCTTGAGCAGCAAAAGTTAGTGCTTGACCTTGTATATCATTAGCAGTTAAAGTGTGAATGGTAGAACCTGATGTTAAAAATTCAGCTATATTTACATTTGCAGCAGAAGTAAACTGAGGAGCATCGTTTGGATAAAATACCTTCTCTAAAAAGTCGGATATACTACCAGAAGTACCTGGATTGAACGATGAAGTAAAGAATCCTGGTAAATGCTGTTGTGATATTATTCTATTACCGTTAAAAGTGGTTGAACTAAAACCAGCTCTTACTCCAGAAGCTGATATAAAAGAATCTGCTATAAAAGAAGCAGTATCAGCTTGTTCTGCATGAGAAGAAGATATTTCTGTTAATATTTCTACAGAAGCTGATATAGCATACGAAGCAGAAGCAACTAATCGTGAACCATCTGTTAAAGATGCAGTATAGCTGTTAAAAGTAGTTTCATTTAACTTACCGGTACCAATTGCTTGACCGTTTAAGTTAATAGAACCACTAACGTCTAAGGAACCTGTGAGATTTCCGTAGTCGCCTAGCTGTCCACTTATTTGTTTCCACTTTATTAAAGCCATTAGCTAACCAATTTACCAGTTATCATAAATTCATCGTCTGAATCTAATGCAAAATTTATATTACTATTAAAAGTTACAACTACATTACTACCATCTTCTGCTATCGAATCTATTGCATCTACTTCAGAAGCGATTCCATTTACAAATACTGTAAAGTCGTCTTTCTCTAAGGCAGGAAACCCTTCGGGTACTGTTGCAAAAGAAATATCCTGAAATGTAACTACTGGATCAGATACAGACACAGTAGTGTTGTTGCTAGTAAAAGCATTATTTAATGTGGTAAAGGTTTTTTGTTCTGCTGTCATTGCTTCAGCTATATTTTGTACTGTTAATCTAGTAGCAGATGATCTATCATAAAATCTAACTGTTCGTGAGTTAAGTCTCGTTGTAGAATATCTGCCCATTTATATGTCATTTATATCTTTTACAACTTCAGTACCAAATAATACTGCTGCTTTATTAAAGAACTTCATAGATCCTTGTTGTAAAGCATTAATACCATCAGGAACTAAATGTCCTAAAAGGTTAATATTAAAATTAGTTTTTACTACCCTATCACTTCCTTGAGATAGTTCAGTAGTTGTGGCATAACTATCAATCATAGCTCTGAAATTGAATCTTTCAGGGTCTCCCCAATAGGAATCAGAAGCATAGTTGATACTTTCTACCAATTTATTCATTTGTTCTATATATTGAGTAAAGATTACACAAGAGTAAACTATATTTACATAGTCAGGCATTACTACCCCTTGGTATTCTCTTAATATAGATCTATTATTAAGTAAAGAAAACCTATCATATTGGTTTTTCTTACTCCATTTCTTTTCAAAGACTCCAAATTGTGTAGGTAAATTAGCATCCATCTTATTAGCTAGCTGTCTATTCTTTTCTACACTATCTCTCTTTATCATTATCAATGGAAGTTGTATCTTTCCATTTCTATCTCTATAAAAACCTTCTTTTTGTACTGCATGCCAGCGTTCTGGTGAACCATATAGTACAGGAACTTCTTTTTTAGCACCATTCTGTAATACAGATGGTCTAATTACATTGTTAAAATAGTAAAATATAGCACCATCTATGTCTTTTAACCCTAAACTAAATCTTTTCGTATCATCATCCTTTACAGATCTTTGTAATTCCCTCTTTTTTAAATCTTGAACAGGTTGCTTACTGCCACTAGCAGGTCCGCCCTGAAATGGATTGATAGAATCCTGGGATATCTGTGATTGAGTTTTAGGTAAAGGTTTATTATTTGGCATATTTTCTATTCATATGAGCTTTATATGCTCTTTTAAACCCAGAATATACTTTGAATAGTTTTTCTAACTTTTCATCTTGAGGATATTTACGAGTTACTTTTTTAAAGTTTTGATAACCACTTTCTATGTCATCATTTAACCTTACTAAAGGTGTATACTCTACATCCCAAGATATTTGACCAGTTTCTTTATCAAAACCGGTCTGTTTAGTCTTAAAATCAGGAGTATTTTGTTGCCAATCTTGCTCTTTTTCGTTAAGTATGTCTTTTATCTTCATAATTACTAATATTCTTCGTTTTGAGCAAAAGTTATACCAGTTTGCTCTCTTCTGGTCATATGAGTTTCTAAAATCAATGATACTGAAGTACCGAATTGACTTCCATAGTCGGTTAAGTTGTAGCTCTTGTCTCTCCCCATGAACAATTGGTTCTCCCTTACGTTATCTACTACATAATAGTCTTCTTGCCAATTTAATATATCTCCTACCTCAGGTACTACGTTTATCTCTTCAAGATCTCGTCTTAATAGAGCAAATTGTACGTCTCTAGTTAGATCTGGTCCAAATTCATCTACAGCTACTACTTGATCTCCTCTAGTTATTAAGCAATTTAGTTTTAACGGTTCTAAAAAGGATTTTACTAGCCCTTCACCGTATATATTAACTTCAGTATCTTTTATACTGAACTTATAGTATAATATCTCTTGTTCTACTATATCTTTGAGTAGTTCTCTGTTAATATTAACTAATAAATTAAAATCTCTATTGCTTCCAAATAACATTATGCCTTTTCTATAGTTTTTTCACCTATTTTTACGTTTTTTACATTGGGATACTTCGTCATAGCTGTATTTTTCAACGATTCAAAAGCTTCTAATGCACTTTTCTGTGTAATAAGTTTTATTTTTAATGTTTCAACGTTCTCCATCGTACTATCTGCAACTGTTACTGTTGTAATGCCCGGTAATGCTCTTATAAGGTCTACTATTTGTGTTTTATCACTACCTTCTTCATACATTACCTGTATCATACCTTCGTATGTATTATATTGTACTTCAGCAAGTATTTCTAACAATTTCATTATCCTATATATACTTTCATTGGTACTGCTGTTACCATTTTTGCGTTAGCTTCCATCTCTCTTACTTGTTGTTCCATTTGTTCTACTCTAGAAGTACCTTCTAATAGAGCTCTTAACTGTTCTAACAAAGAAGCTTTCTCAGCTCTTGCATCAGTTAATAACTCTGCTTGGTTTAAAGTAGCTTCTGAACCGGGAACAGGTACTGTTTGATATTTTCCACGTACATATGCTAACATTTCTTTAGCTAATGCTGCGGCATATCTATATATCCAGTCTCTACCTACTGAATTTATATCAGTATATACAGGATTCTTAAAATTAGCGTTAAATATGTTAGTTACCGGGTTTTCACCACAGCAAGCAGCATCGCTTGTATTAGTTGTAGATGTAGAATCAGTAGCAGAAAATTTTTCTGTGTTTTTATAGTATTCTATTCTTAATTTCCCTGATTTTTTAGGTATAGGAAATAAAGTTAATTGATTATTTAGCAATTCAAAAGAATATGCTGATCTTCTTATCTGATCATTAAACTCTATAGCTTGTGTTTTAAGTATATCGTATGAAGCAGGCATTAATAAGAAGTTAATACCTGGACTATAAGATCCAAAGTCAAAAGCATCCATTAAAGACTGTACTCCAGTACCAGTTCCTGCATATGGATCAAAATACCTTACTATAGCTGGTGGTGATTCATAAAATACACGTCTTACTTCTATACCTCCTTCTATATTATTATCTATCGCCCACTGTCTAAGGTCATAATCTTGTTGATCTGCTACTAAATCTACAGTACCAGTATGTTTAGTTACACTTCCTCCTACTTCTGCTTCAGTACCGTATTGTTGACTATATCTTATCTGTTCGTTTAGATTAGGTTTTATTAAATTATTATTTTGAACTGTAGATTGCTTACTTCCTTGTAAGTTAAGAAAGTTTTGCTTTATTATAGAAGCATAAACCTCATTACCGTACGTAGTAATTGCTTCTTCAAAGCATGCATAAAAAGATCCTGATTGTAATTCAACATCCATTAATGGAAATCCTAATTTAGTAGCACAGAAAAACGCTACTTTATCAGCATCTGTTTGGAATTGAGTATCAGAGTCATAGAATCCGAATGGTGTTTGACCGGCTTCAAACGTACTTGAGCCGCCGTAAGTTACTATATTAGCCATAAATTAAGATGTTGTTATATAATATTCGATCTTAGCAGCTCCTGATATAGGTTGTACTGATATATCTCTAATATTATCATAATTAATATCATTATTAGTATAGCTTCCGGTCATCTCGTTAGAAGTGAGCATAAACGAACCTCCTGGTGATATTTTCTGATGAAAGTTTTCAGTTGAACTTGATATTTCTAGATTAACACTATAAGTATCATTTAAGTTACTAATTCTTCCATATACGATAGAACCAGTAATAAAAGTTCCTCTATCTACTGCTCCATCATAAGAGAATATTCTAGTTTTAGATCCCGAAGGAGCTAATAGAGTTCTGTGGTCTAAATAGTTTACACCTGAATATGTTTTGCTGTAGACATTGTTTCTATTATTTTCATCTAGAGTGAGGTTCTCAAAGACTACTACTTGTACATTTGCCATACTATTACGTTTTCTTTTATAAATAGCATAAAAAAAAGAGGGCTTACGCCCCCTTCTTCTAAAATTTGAAAGTATTTAGTTAATCTTTCTTAAAGATGTGGTATAATACCACTACACCTACTAATCCTAGTAAGCCTTCGCCACTCAATCCGCCTAATATTTCCATGATGTTATCTACCACAGACACATTTGGCCAGAAAGGTATATTAGCACCCTTAAAGAGTACCTCTAATACAACTCCCAGTGCGATAAAGCTCACACCGATTTTAGTAAGTTCATCAGCCCAAAGGCTGAATTTTTTAAATAAATCCATATAATTGATTTTAGTTAAACGAAAGGTAACTGTTAACTTTTGAAAGGAATTCCATCTTATATAAATAGGCAAAAAAAAAGAGGCCCGTTAGGACCTCTCTTTCATAGTATATTCTAAAAAGTAGAATCTTAGATTAGATTGTGATCTGATACATAGATTTTACCGTAGAATTCTGGTCTGATCATCTTCTTAGCATATCTTGTCATAAGACCTTTTCTTGGTGTAAAAGTCTCTGGGTCATATACTAGAGGAGTCATCATCAATGGTACATATGGTGCATATACAGCTCCTGTTTCTAGGAATTGTGAACCTCTGTATCCCATTAATATAATGTTCTCAGTCATGTATGGGTTTTTGTATACTTTGAATCTGTTAGCAAAGCTACCTACTCTCTGTACTCCCATGTTAAATTCAGCCTGATCTCCATCAGTTGAAGCAGCATATCCTGGAATAGATTCTAAGATTGTTGCAATGTTTGGAGAACATACAAGGAAGTTTGCACCACCTCTTAATGTTTTTTGGTGAATTTTGTTAGATACTTTTTGGATTTTAGTTCCTAAAGTTTGGAACCACTGTCCTTGAGTATTGTAGAATCCTCCTGATCCAGCAGCACTAGTTACGAATTTAGATCCGTCCCAGCTTTTGTTAGATTTAGCTGACCACTTATCAGTAGTGTTAGCGTCTTGGATTAACATATCTAAAATTTCTAGGTCAATCTCCATAGAGATGTACTCAGATAATAAAGAAGTTAATTCTGCTTCAGCGTCAATACTGTGGTAAGCATTTAAGTCTTGAGAGAATTCAGGTGTCCATTGTGCTTTTAATTTTCTAGTTTTAGCAACAATTGCTTCACTAGCTAATTTAACATCAATAGATGGAATAGAGATTGAAGTATCAACTCCTCTTTCAGAAGAATCAGCTTCGAAGTCACCTCTATCATTATCAACTGGTTGTTTGTGGTAAATAATTGATCCAGTTAATGAAGCGTCTACAGTAGTATCAGCTTTCTTTACAACGAATGTTACGTCGTTTCCAGATACTGAAGTATATTCTGGGTTTGTTACGTCAACAGATGCAGATAAAATTCTAAATGCTCTTACACCTTTTAGGTCAGCGTTTTGTCCAGAGAAACTCTTTGTAATCTTATAGTAGTCAGCAGGATCAACTCCATCCTCATATTGGATAGAAGCAGAATCAGCAGCTACAGCAGCGGCTTCAACAGCGATAGATGCACTGTTAATAGTGTATCCAAACTTTCCAGCTCCGTATAAACCTCCAGCAGGGTCAGTATCTGCAACCATCTTAGAAGATGCTTCAGTTACGTTACCGTAAAGGTTGTCTCCTAATCCACGACCGTTTCTAGTGTCTCCATATTTGAAGTCTAAATAGAATACAAGACCTGAAGGTAGATTCATTGGTTGTACAGATACGAAATCTTGAGATACGATTTGAGCGAATACTTTTCTTACTAATGGTAAGACAACACCAGCCCATTGTTCACCAGCGCCAGCAGAGAAAGATCCTCCACCTACGTTAGTTGTGTTTGCTTCAGCGACTACTTGTTTTGCTTGATTTTCTAGAATCATAGCCATGTTGTTCATGACTTTTTTATCTTCTATACCTTCTAACAAACCAGATTGTGCCCACTTTTCAGCAAGTTTTGCAGAGTCCTCTTGTAAATTCTTGTAAGAATTAGAGCCCTCTAATAATTGGTTTAGTTCCATTTTAATTGGTTTTTTTAAGTTTATTGTTTAATAATACCGGCTAACATTTGCATTCTTCTAACTGTATCAGATACTTCAGCAATTACTTCTGGCTTACTTGCAGTAGTTCCAGTAGCTTTACTTGCCATACCTAATTTAGTTTTTGATTCTTTGATAGATTTAGTACTTTCTTTTTTAGTAATAACACTATCAGAAACAGTTTCAAATACAAGTTTAACTTCTTTTACACTCTCCGCTTTATCAAAAGCAGCGATGATGTTTACTTTTTGACTTTCTGAAAGATCGTTAGACTTAAAGATTTTGTTAACGTAAAGTAATTTAGAATTTAAAAGATTAACCTCATTAAGGTCTTTCTTTAATGTTTCAATAGTTTCTAAAGCTTCTTGAAGATCGTTACTTTCTTCTTCTACTTTTTCTTCCATTTTTTTGTCTTTTTTACCTTCGTTCTTGTCTTCGTCGTCATGTTTAGCTTCTTCAACACTTTCGTCTTTTTCGTCGTGTTTAGCCTCTTCAACGTTTTCGTCTTTGTCGTGTTTAGCTTCTTCAACTTCTTCTGAAGTTTCAGCTTCTAATTCTCTAAGAAGTTCATCTAAATCGATTTCTTCTTCGTCTTCTGGTGCATCTAAAGCGTCCATATCATCTCCGGCAGGTTCATCACCTACAGGTTCGATATCTCCACCGTCCATGTCATCAGCAGGAATTTCTTCCTCACCGTGTCCAGCTTCTTGAGAGATAATATCTCTAACTAAATCTTTGAATTGATCAATAGATAGTTTAGATATATCTTCGTCACCGTCAGGCATATCATCCTCGACAGGTTCTTCGATAGGAGCATCGTCTTCAGATTCTTCTGAATCATCCTCTGCTTCTTCGTCTTCTTCTTCAGCTACAGCTGGTACTTCTGTTAGATCTTCATCTACTGACTCTTCTTTTTTGTCTTCTTTAGGAGCCTCTTCGATTGCTTCATCTTTTTCGTCATGTTTTGCTTCTTCTACTTCTTCTTTTTTTTCTTCCATTTCTTGAAGTTTAGCAGCTAACATATCTTTTAGATGAGGTGTCAAAGATTCTTCTAAAGCTTCCTTAGCGTTGGCAATAGCAGCTTCTCTTACAGACTTAGCTTCAGCAATAGCTTGCTTAAATAAATCTTTACTCATTATAAAAATTTTGTGGTTTCGTACGATTATTGGAATCGTAATGTGAAGTTAATATAATTTATTGATACAGTATAGTGACTGTATATTCTTATATAAATATATACTGTTTACGAAAAACTATTACGCTCTTAAAATATCTGTGATAATATTATCTAATTTAGCAAACTTACTTTGTTTTATTTTACTTTCCTGTAAAGCTACAGGGTTCATAAATGCTCCATGAGTTGAAGGATTAGATACGAAATCCCAGCATACTAATTCAAAATCTGGTTGTACTTCTAACTGTCCTTCGTTAGTTTGTTTTACAGAACCTGTTCCTCTAGATGAGATACCAATTGTATGTCCTGCTTTGATAATTTCTTTTACTATATTACCTGCCGGGGTGTTAAGTAGTTCTACTCTACCCATAAGGTCGTTTCCTTTCCAATATAGCTCTTTTACTATGTGGGAAGCGTTCTTTAGAGAGACAACAGGAGATTCAGGGTGATCCAATTCTCCAAATGCATTTCCTCTATCAACAAATTCTTTTATATATTTAGCAGCCTCTCTTTCTAAAATATCTTTAGAATAAGTTCTACCATTTTGATTTTCAGCAACTGCTCTTTGCATAACACCCTCAACTTCATAAGCACCAGGTTTCTCTTTAGATTCCTTAAGTACTGATTTAAATGGGGTAACGTCTACTAATAGTTGTGCCATATTATTTTTTTTCGTTTATTCCGAAAACTGTTCTTTTAGGTGCCATTTCTGCCTCTGCTTCTCTTTGTAAATCGTCAAATTTAGCAATTTTAACTTGAGGTAATTTTATATCTCTATGTGATAATTTTCTTACTGGGTTAAGATCTTTAAAGAAAGCTGTTTCTATAGCAGGTGCTAAAAATGCTCCTACTTTCATCCCGTCTGGTGTTTCTACTTGTCCTATCTTATCCATTGCACTTTGAACTCTATCTCTAGTTTTAGCAAAATAACCTTCCATATCTGTTACGATATTTTCTAGGTCATTTATTACTACTTGCATACCTTTATAGTCTCCGTACTTGTCTCCTATATCAGATAATTTAGCTGTAGCAGCTTCTTTAAGTAAAGACTCTTTTATTATCTTTTTTATAGCTTCTTTTAACTGCTCATCTTTCCCCATTGCTTTTTTTATAGCTTTATCTTTAGCAGCCATATAATCATCTCCATCGATGTCTCCATCTCCGTCGTGATCTTTACCTTTAGCTTCAAAGTTATATGTATCTGTTACATCGTCCCTATTGATAGCTTCATATTCCTTTATATAGTTTTCCCATTGATCTTTATAAGCATAATCAAATACGTTAGATTGACCTGTTTGGTCTTGTAACTCTCTTTCGTCTTGCTTGTAAGTCTCACTAGACATATAATCTTCTAATATATCATTATATTTTTTATCAAAAATAAGACTGAAGAATTCATATTCGTGTTCATCTACACTATTGCCGTCTCCTTCTTTTTTTATTTTAGTATAATTGCTACCATGATCCTCTTTTTCTTTTCCAAATCTATCAATATTCATTACTTCATCTGGTTCTTCGTCGATTATGGATTTCATCGCCTCAACTTTACCAGCAGTTTCTGCAGCATCTTCTCTTTCCATTTCTCTCAATCTATCAGCAGCAGCTTGTAATCTACCTACATCTATACCTAACTTTTCAGCAAGATCATCCATCTTGCCTTCTTTAAGTAAGGATTTTAATTCTTCTTTATTTTCTCTCAAATTAGCTTTTTTAAGTCCATTAAATACATCTGCTTTTCCTTCTCCTCTTTTTATAGGTACTAATTTATCATGCTTATCTACATTAGAAGACTCACCAGAAATTAAGTTAAGGTAGTACATCGCATCTTTATCTAAATTAGCTTTTGCTTTTTTTAATGCTTCATCATACTGTTCAGTAGTAATTCTAGCGCCAGCGTGTACTTCAACTCCAGCTGCTGCAAATTCATATCTAATTCCTCTGTCTAGAGCTTCTAAGCTATAGGGTAATTTCATAGCATCGATTTTCTCTTCTATAACAGCAGGTTCAGGTTTAGCTGTTTCAAAAAGAAGTCCTCTATTTTTAAGTATTTGTACTGTGTCGTTATATCCGTTCCATTGAGTAATGTGTTCAGGGTAGCCAAGTCTCATCTGTCTTACGAATTCACTCTTAGCCATCTTACCCTCTTGTACGGCTCTATGCTTTTCTGTTACTGTGTATGTTCTCATTTTTTATAAATAATCAAACGCTTTAGTATGTGATGGTCGTTTAGGACGACTAACCTGTTTGTATCCTTGTCTCTTGAGCGTATTTATTGCTCGAGTTCCTTTTCCAAATGCAGCTGGTGTTGCATACTGTGCTCCTTCACCAGGTGTAAATGATGCTCCGCCACTATTAGTAACGTTAGCTTCGTCTAATTCCTGCTGTACTTCTCGTACTAACTGAACTAGTTTTGATCTTGTCATAAGTTTTTAAGCTCGTTAACTAGGTCGTAATATTGCATTAAATTAACTAAATGAGTATCGCCTACCTTATCAGTGCTTTTTAAAGGCTTGATAGATTTAGATACTTCATCTAATTTAATTTTTATAATATCATCAGATACTTTATTACTTAGCTCTTTAACAGCTTCTGCAATTTTAGCAAATTCACGATTAACTAAATTAAATAGTTTTTTACTTGAATTAACTGATGTTATAAATTCTTTTAAAATATTCTTTTGTTCTGGTAATAAATCTTTATATTTAGAATTAAACTTTTCTAAAAGTATTTTAAATGTTAATAATTTTAAATCCTTATCGTACTTAGAATACTCCTCTATTAATGAATCTTTAACATCATCTTCATTTTGCTTTTTAGATGTTAAGTGTTCTAATAAAGTAGTTTTATTACTAACTAAGAAGTTTGGATCTACTAAATCCGAATTATTCTGAGCTTCCAATAAACAATAAAGAGATGCTAGAGCTTTATAGTCTCTAACACTCATACTAAAAAATTCGTCTATATTATAGTTAGACTTTATTTCTGATATTAAATCGTACTTTTCTTTTTTTAGTGTTTTTTGATTAAATTTTCTTGAAACCTCCGTAATAGTAGATATGATTGTTTCTGCTTTAGATTGATTAACTGCATTGTTTTTAACAACAAACTCATACAGTTTATATTCTTTAGCTAAAGTAGAATTACCGCTATAATACTTTTTTAAGATCTTAATAGCTTTTGACTCTTTGTTTTCGAGTACATCAGCAGCGATTTGCTTTACAAGCAATTCATATATAAGACCAGTATTGCGATACTTAGAATGTTTTATCTTCATTGTATACGTTTACTATATATAAATATGTATTAATTCTCTAAATCTTTAATATTATCCTCACTTAGCATTTTAGACTCTTTACTAGAACGCTTTTTAAAAACAATATTTTTAAGATCTTGCTTGTTCCTATGGTAGATAGCTTGGGTGGTTAAGTTTTCAGCAACGTTTTCGTTGTCAGATGGATACCCGCCCTTCATACCGTGAACACCTAGAGGATCACGTCCACCTAGTGCATCATTAGTACCGTATACAGAAGCTTTCTCTGTAGGTCTTCCGCCTTCAGGTCCAGGTTGCCCCCATTCAGGTTCTGTTTCTGAATAGCCTGGTGGTACATCTTCAGTTCCTCCTCCTTTAGGAGTAGAAGTAGCTCTTCTACCGTACATAGACGCTAAGTCATGAGGTGTACCATATGTTTGACCAGATTTAGCTGGATCATTTCCTTCTCCTTCTATTTGAGCTATTCTAAATGTTCTTTTAGAATCTTCTCTAACTAGATCTCTCATCTCCATATATTGATCTTCAGATAAATTAAATATATTTTCATATATGTAATCTGAGGAGAACATTTTAGAGTCTTTCATTTGAGCAGCTAAGTCTACTTTTTCTTTAAGTAATGCTACTTTTTCTTGTTCAAATATAATTGAAGGTGTAGTTAATTTTATTTCGAAGTTAGTTAAACTTTCACCAGAGAATCCTTGTGCATATAAATGTACCAGAGCTATTTTTGTAAGCTCAGATTCCATTATTTTCTGTATTCTTTCTACTGTTCTTGCAAATCTTATATCTTCTGCTGCTAATGTAGCTTTACCAGATAAATCTCCTTCATACCCAAAATATGCTTTTGGTATCTTAAGTGCAGCAAACATTTTTTGTAGTAGGTAATTAACATCAGTTGTGCCGTCGTACTCTAATCCTTTAGTAGTTTCAATTCTAGTAGCAGTATCACCTCCTCTAACAGGTAGATAGAAATCTTCCATCATATTCTGCATATTGAACTTAAGGTTATATTGTCCATCTTCTCCAACATATGGAGTCTTTTTCATAGTATTGATAGTTTTTTGCATAAACTGCTCAACTTCATTTGGAGGAACATTACCAACATTTATATAGAACATTCTTTTTTCTGGAGCTCTCATGATTCTATGTATTAACATAGCATCCTCCATCAAGGTAACTTGTTTATATATTTTTCTAGCTGGTTCTAAATAAGACCTACCGTAAGGTAAATAAGAGGTGTCTGATATTAATCTAAAATGGGCAATTTCGTAATTATCGAAATCTATAATTTTTTGGTTAGATTTACGTTTTGGTAGGTAATTAGTACTCTGTGATGATGCTAAACCATCAGGATCTAATTGAAAGACTACCTTAGAAGGATTTTCTGGATCTTCTCCTTCTCTTCTAATCATGTGATAAACTGTATAAGGAAGTACATTATATACTCCAAACTTTTCAGAGATTTCTAGCTTTAAAAAGAAGTCTCCATATTTAACCATGTTTCTAGTCCATGACCAAAGGTTAAACTCTATATTAAGTACATCATAAAATAAATTATAAAGTACTCTTTGTATGTTCTCATCTGATGACTGTACCGCTAATATTTCGTTTTGGTCATTTTTAACAGTTGCTTCGTCAGCTATAATGTCTAATGCTGATGCAATGATAGGGTCAGTATCCATTACTTCGTAATCAGAATAAAGTTGTATACGAAGAGTCTGGTAATTTATATTAGGATTAAATATATTCTTATTATTGTATATATACAGTCTACTAAACCTGTCTACTAGTGAATTAGTTTGATACCTACCGGTACTCTGTATTTTATTTACATCAGCAATTTTTAGTTCTTTTCCACCGACATTTCTGATAACTACGTCGTTTGAAAAAAGTCTTCTAAGTCTGCCAAATAATGATTTGTCCGCCATTTAGGTACGTTTTAATTATAAATAGTCTATTTTAGTAACCAAGAGATATCTTGTTCGCCTCCCGGTGTATTAACAATATAAGGATTTTTTACCTGATTACCAACTGTTTTTATGATAGCTTGGTTCTTAGCATTAAGGTTAGAGAAAGAAGATAGTTGTGCTCTAGCTAAGTCCATTCCTTGTTGCCTTAGTCTTAAAGCTGTATCTCTTACGTATAGTGCAGTAGCAAAAGAAATTATTAAATCATCATTATATCTATCTTGAGCTTGAGCTTTACCATTTTTCCATATAAATACTCTCATTTCAGACATAAGTCTTTTAGATTGTAATTGAACTGAATGTTCTCTTATATACTCAATTGCTTTAGCAATAACTAAAGGTCGTGATTTAGCTGACATAGTAAAGCCAGGTACTAATTTATCTCTTTCGTATTTGTGCATGTACGACTCTACTGTATCTCTGTTAGTAGTGGGACTATAGTATAAGTTTCTATACTCTCTTTCCATTACCTGTTCTATAGTAGCCCATCCAATATTCGCATTTTCTACCACTAAAAGTGCATCATTATACTCTGATGCTATTCCTACAAGTACATTTCCAAAATCCTTGGGAGATATTTTTCCTTTATATTCCCCTACTTGTACACAGTTCTCTATGTCGAATATGTGAAATGCAGAATAGTCAGTAGAATCACCTCTAGCAACGTCAGCAACAACCATATAAGATTTACTATAGTCAACTCCTTCCCATATCCATAGATTATTATCTACTCCTCTTTTCTCCATAGGTTCTTTCTGATACGTTTCTTCGTAGAAAGTGATATCTTCTGGTTCAAATACAGTATCTCCAGAGCTCAAGAAGTCACAGTCACATTCCTGTCCTGCCATACGAGGTCCTAAGTCTGCATCTTGTTGATTTCTCCAAGCTTGGTTTCTTTCAGGATGTACTGTCCAAGGTAATCTTATAGGTAAAAAGGAGTTTTCTCCTGTTTCAGCCTTTTCCCAGGTTAAATGAAACCAGTTACCTATTCCGTTAGGAGTAGATAGTGCCATACATTGTCCACCCGTAGCAAGTGTTTGTTGAGCAGCAGTATATGTTTCATCTATATTGTCGATAAATGCTGCCTCATCTATTAATAGTAGCGATACCGCTTCAGATCTTGCAGCATCAGCATTTGAAGATTTTGCAGTTATTTTAGACCCGTTTTTTAATCTTAAAGATAATTTATTTTTTTCTACTGCTCTTAACTTTAACCACTTAGGTAGCTGATCATACATAAAGATAGTCTTGGTAACTAAGTTTCTTGCTGTTGCTTGAGTAGTAGCAAGTGCTAATACGTTTTTGTCTTTATGAAAGAGCATTAACCATAAACTATAAGCAGCAGATAAAGTTGATATACCTAGCTGTCTAGATTTAAGTGTAATAATATACTGGTTGTCTCTAAATAAATGTAAGATTTTTTCTTGAAAAGGGTATAACGCAAATAAAATTCTACCTCTAGTGGGGTGTTGAATAAAGCAATACTTCTTCATAAAGTACGCCGGATCTTTTACACATTTAAGATATTCCTGTGTAATTATCTTTTTAATATCTGTTGCCATAACTTTTATTCTTCGTCTTCTCCTAAGTAGGAAGTTGCAAATCCCATTCTAGGTCTAAAAAGAACCCAGGAAATTTTTTCAAAATTAACTCCTAATTTAGCTAGTCCGTCAGCCATAGATTCAGGAGAGCCAGTTACATAAATATACTTACCTGTATTACCTCCTGTTATTTTTTTATTGCTTCCAAAATCATGAATCATAAAATGATTAAATCCTTCTTTATTTGAGTAGTCTATAAAGTGCATTAAACCTACATTACGGTTAATTGATACAGGGTCACTATAATCTATTTTACTGATTCTGCTATCTGCAGGTAAACCTACAACTCCTGTTAAAAAGTCTTTGGTTGTCTTAAGTATGTCTCCTTTATTTTCTTTGCTAAATAATTCACTTATTAAATAAGGAATACCGCTTTTGTTAAATTTTTTATCATTGTAAAGAAATTTTCCTCCATCGAATTGAACTCCAAATTTAGAGTATGCATTAATAAAAGCATCACTGCTTATACCTCCTTTAGGTCCTAGTTTAGCACCATTACCCTTAATTTCAAATTCTCCTCCATCAATAGATAAATCTCCTTTACCTCCAACTGTATTAGAAACATTTTTAAAAAGTAGTGACATTGCAATTTCACCCATTCCAACTCCTCGTTTCTTTTCATCTTGAGCGGTATGAAAAAATACAGCTCTTATAGTTGCATCAGATAACCCTGTTTTGCTTTTTAATGTTTCAAGTAGATTACCTGTATGATTACTTGATGGAAAGGTTGCTTGATTAGATTCATCTTGTAAATATGTTGAGAATTTTTCAGCATCTTCTCTCGGTAAATCTTCTATTATTTGCTGTATTTGTATAGAGTATTTTTTAGCTAAATTACCATACCCTTTTTTATTCATAGTGCTTTTTATACTTCTATAATTACCGAAGTTAGATACTCTTTGGTAAAGTTTAGCAATCTGTTTATCGTCGAGTTCAGCGTTTTTAATATAGTCTATTATATCGTCTTTTGTAGGACCTTGTTCAACCAATTCAGATAGCAAATTGTCTAAAATAGCTTTATCTTCTGGGTTATTCATAGATGGAGTACCTGTTTTAGATCTCCAAGCCCATTCGGTATATAATTTATCTGTTACGTTCATTATGCTTCTGGTTCTTCTCCTGCTTCAAAGTCTACAGGCTCATCTGATAAGTCAGCTCCGCCGCCTTCTTCTCCACCTAAATCATCTGGTGTAGGTTCTTCTCCAGCTGTAGCTCCACCGTCATCTCCAGGAAAGTCTCCTCCTCCGCCGCCACCGCCTCCGGTGTCAACATCAGCAGGTTCTCCTTCTCCTGCTCCTTTCATTGGTGATTCTCTGTAAAGAACTTCTAATCTATCTAAAGCTTGTTGATAGTCATCTATCTTATTTATATAGTACCTTTTACCTTGAATTTGAGCTTGGAATCCGTCTCCCATCCATTTCAAAATATAATCTTGTCCGTTCTTTAAATTAATCCTAAAAGAAGTAGGTCTAGGTGATATCCAATCAATAGATTCAACAAACTCTTTAAATTGTTCTGTCTGTAGTTTAGTTAAAGCTATTCTTAATGTAGGAAACTTACCTAATATTTTATCAGTAGCATCTTCAAGAACTGTATCTTGAGGAGCATCCATATCAGGCTCTTCTTCAGGTGTTGGTTCCTCTTCAGGTTCCTCTTCGTTTAATTGGTCTAATAAACTTTCCTGGATTACCTCTTGATAAGCTTCTAAAATAATATTTTCTAATTCAGCTTTCCTCATTTTATTTCTTTTTCTTTTTATATCCTTTGTGCCAGTGCTCGTTAGATGTTTTAATTTCTAATTCACTAACTGGTATGTCTTTTACTGTAGTCCCACTTTCAAATAAAACATCATAGTGAGTGACTACATATTTCTTACCTTCTTTAACCAAAGTATGTTTCTCTGGTATACAATTACCTTTTCCATACTTCTCATGCACTACTTTTGCAGCACAATCGTGAGCAAATCCAGGTCCAGCTTCTTTTACTATTTCGCTACCTTTTATTCTACTATGTGCTATGCCGTATACATCTCCGTTTCCGAAATCTACTGTAGCTTGTGTATCTGATATTTTAGTTACTTTTCCTTTTTTACCGTCTTTAGTAAGTGTATCTCCAACTTTTACTTCTTGTAAAGCATCTTCTGCATCTTGTCCTTGGTACTTAGTATCTTTAAATACTTTTGATGATTTAGCTAATCCGGCTATAAATCTTTTAAGTAGTCTCCCCGGTACGTGAATGTATCTAGAGTTAGGACCAGACCCTGAGTATCTTTCTGTTATTTGTATTCCGCTGTTAGTTCTAGTGAATTGAAAATCTTTATCTATATGTAGATCTGTTCCTTCATATAAATCGCTTTCTCCTTCTTCCATGTAATCCTCTAGATTCTTATCTACTGGTAATTGGAATTTATCTGCTAAAGCTAATACTATTTCTGCTGCTGCATCTCTTTCAGATATATCATCGTTGTTAGCCATGTTTTCAATAGCTTTTAATACATCATCAAAATCTCCTCTTCCTTCATCTAACTCTTGATTTCTTCCTATACCAGATACTTTATTATCTTCTTTATCTAATAGCTCTTTATGTTTTTGATTTATTTGTTTTACTTTATCAATAAATGCTTTTCTTTTAGGATCGTCTTGAGGTAATTTATTCATAGCAGGAGCTTGTTGTTTAATAAGTCTCTTTGCTTTTGTAATTTTATCTAATTCAGAATTTTCTTTCATTTGTTCTAATTGTAGTCCATCTATTTGACTATATCTTACTTCATGTTCTTGTCCATCCTGATCTACTCCAAATACAGTATCGTCATGCCACATTGCAGCATTATCATCGTTACCATTTTTAGGATTATAAATAATTAAGTACTTATCATCATAAGTTCTAATCATAGCATCGTCAGCTTGTCCTAAATAAGCTAATAGTTTTTCTTTTGTATACTCTTCTGCTATATCATCTTCTTTTAAACCTTTTTCTTTAGCAATTAATTGTTGTATAGCTAAAATTTTATCTTTTTCTGGATGATTTGCTAATCTATCTGCTTCTTTAGCGTCGGCGAATTCTTGATCATTCATTTCTCTCATTTGTTTGAAATATTTTGTCATCTCGTTTCTTACGAGTTCAGTGTTTATAAAAGGTTCTCCTGAAGGTTTGAAGCCTATATCTGATATTTTTATATCTTCATTATCTGCTAGAAGATATAAAGCACTGTTTATAATTTGGAATCTATATGATACTTCAGAATCGTTTTTGTATATAATATGTACGGTAAATGCTTCCGGAGAAGAGTCTCCTGATAAAGGAGATGCATATGCGTCTTTAATTTTAGCTCTAGCAACTTCATCTCCAGAATCATGTACTGCTTTTACTACAGCTTTACCAGCTTTACTTGCCAAAATACTTAGATGTTGTTTATCTAATTTTACGTTTTCTTCTTCGTACATGCCTTTTTTTAGGGTAATGGTAATACCTCCTGCCATGTTAGGTTGAGCAAAATAACCATGTTCTTCAGCTTTTTGTATTAAACGTTCTTTTGTAGCATCGTCTAAAGGTTCAGAAATAATAACCTTATTACCGTGTTGTCTATAAGGTATACCTCCTGCTACTTTATCTACATTTTCTTCTGCATAGTCCTTATATGTTTCTCTATCTGCTTGGTAGTCTGTTTCTTCATTATCTCCTGCATTCATTAATAAATTACCTAATTCTTCATCTTGTTCCATTGCTGGATTCTTAAGAGTGATAGCATTTGGGTGTGTATCTCCTCTGCCTATATGTAATTCATAATCTTCACCTTCTTTGTATTTAGATTTTAAGTAGTCTATTACATACTGTATAGCATCTAAATCATACCCTAAAGCAAATACCTCATCTTGACCTTCTTTTAATTTATTTATTTTCTTACCGGCTTTAACTGCATCTTTATGAGCATTAGAATTTTTATGAGCAGGTTTTTCACCTCTAGCTCTTTTAGCTCTTATATTAGCCCAAAGTCCTGGTCTCTTCTTTTCTTTTATAGCATCATCATAGCTTTTAGGTTTGGTTCCTTTAGCTTTTGCTATTGCAGCATCAATTTTATTAAGCATATCTCCATACTTATCTGCTATTGGACCTCCTTCTGGTTCAGCTTCCTGTTCCATATCTCTCATTACCTGGTCTCTTTTGGTTTGGAGTTTAGATAATATAGCTATCTTTTTACCTGTATGTCTTTCTCCTCCTTTAACGATTCCTTTCTTTCTACCTATTTTAGTTTTAAGAGCTCTTAGTTTCATAAGAACTGGGTCGTTAATGTCTTTAGTTTCATCTAAATCGTGGCTGGATCCTGTAACATTAACTCCTTGAGCTTTTAAATCCATAGCTGCATCGTATATAAATGCTTCTACATCTTCACCTGGTTCTCCTCCATCTCTAGTTCTAAAGTTAAAGTATATAATAACATTATCGTCTCCATCATCATCTACAACGTCCATCTTAGCATAAGTTGGATCTATATTACTGTCTAATATACTTATTGCTTTCTTATAGTCGCTTTTAGCTACTTTTATATAAGTTGTTTGATATGGTCCTTCTGTTTTAAGATTTACATTGACTCCTTTTTTAGCTAATTTCTCAGCTTCTTCAGAGTCTCTAGTTACAACCATTCCTGCTTCTTGTTCTTTTAATTGATTCTCAAGAGATTCCTTAAGTATTTCTAATTTCTTCACTGTTTTTTGGTTTGTATCTTTTAAAGTACCGTCTTTTATACAATTCAAAGTATATTCACATTTAGATAAACGATCTTTTAATTCTTGATATGTCATAATATAGGTATATAAATAAATAGATTAACTATCCCAAATAACGTTTTTGAACTTTTCTGGGGATAAACCAAAATAGTCTGTTCTCCATTTTGTTTGTTCAAAAAAATCTAAATGAAACCAATTGTCTTTCTTTTTCCATAGATCTTTCGCTACATCATCCCAATCTAATTTAAGAAGAAATTCTTCGATTTCCAACTTTTTTTCTATAACATGTTTATAATTAAATGAGTCCCACTCATAATGAAATACTTCAAATACAGCATCAGGAGAAACATAGTCTATAGATATATCTATTCCCCATTTTGGTTTCATTTTGATTAACTTGTATAACATTGGATTAGAAGGTGCTAAACTATGAAGTTGTTCTAACGCTATAGAACTGAAACCTTTTCTTTCAAATATATCTGAATGATTAATATGAGCACCGTCTCTTTTATCCCATAGTATCCAATCGTATCTCATACAATCTTCGTGTCTTCTTTCTATAGTTTCATATCCGTTATAACCTAAGAAAGCTTGTTCAGCTCTAGTTAAATGGTATCCATTTTGATCAAATAAGTCAACAGACTTTGGATCTTTAAGTGTCTTAATGTCCTCAGTAGGGTCTAAGAAATTAGGTTCCTTGTGTAATGTAGTATTTGCTACTCTCATTTTTTCTTACCACCTTTCATATTAGCGCACCAGTGGTACATTTTAGCTTTCTCACCAGATGCATTTTTAGCTTTCTTTCTGAGATCGGTTACAGAACCTTTACATGAGGCTCCTGATTTTTTTACTCTACCTGGTCTTGATTTACCTTTCTTTTTACCGTCTTTAAAGTTTTCAAGAGCTGTAGGTGAATTATTATGGTCACATTTATGACACATATATAAATCATCTCCTCCATCTTTAATTTTCCACTCCCATCCACAGTTATCGCAAACAATTTTATCGTTAACTACTTTTTCTAATATATCTTCCGGTACATCAAACATCCAAACAGTAGCTTTACCGTTTTTATACATTAAAGCTGTAAGTCTAGTATTACCTCCTAAAAGTTCTTTATGTCCATCTGGGTATACTGCGATGATTGGCATCTCAACAGTACCGGATTTAAGTTGGAGTAATGTTCTCTTCTGTTTGTCTTTATTAAGTAGTCTAAAAGAACTTGGTTTGTTTGCATCTGTATTATTTATGTCTTTTGCTGAGTTTATAGAGACTTCTTTTCCTTTAGATGCTATATTAATCCAAGCTTGTTTACCAAGTTTCTTAAACTCAGGGTACCTTATTGCTTCTTCCCATTCAAAGTTAAAATTTGGGATCTTATAAGTAATACCTTCAAGTAAAAGTTGAATTAAATTCATGCTCTTTTAGCAAGTTCTTTTAATATAATATTTTTCTTTCTTTTGTAATTAGAGTTTTCAAGTAGCTTTTTTAACTCGTCTGTAGATGTAGTAGCAGGAGTATAGTGTTTCCATGACCATTTATTAGTCATCTTTCCTCTAGCATCTCTAACGTACTCTTTAGTTGAAGGTTTAATTTTAGCAGGCATTATTTCTTTTCATTTATGTTGTCTATATTTTCATATAAATATCTAGCAAGTTTCGAATTACCTTCTTCTGTAAAATGCATATCACCTTCTTTTAATCCAGCATGGTGTAAATAAAGATCTAGGCTACCATCAAATGTATCAGTTTTAATTAAATTTATATTTTTATAAAGAAAATTATAGTCAAAATATTCTGGAATAAGTATATCTGATAGTTTTTTTAAATGTTCTTTAGAAGTGTTAAAAAAAATATAAAAAGGTTCAGCGAAAAATCTTACCTTAGCATTTTTACTTTCTAGATGTAGTTGAAGACTATAGAACTTTTCTAACATTAAGTATTCGTAGTAACTAGTATTATAAAATCTAGATAAAAAGTGTAACTGGTCTTTATTGAACATGTTTTCAGAACGAAGTAAATTAGAAAATATGTGTTCGTTATTGTTGTAATAAAATAACTTTCTTTCTGGAGCGGGTATTTGAATAATTATAGTGTGGTTAGACATATCAGTATACATACTACTGTAACTATATAGTACTCTGGTTATATGATCAGGACCCTGTCCACCGTAGCCTAAGTTTAAAAAGCTTTTAAAATTACTAATTTTTGAAAGTTTACTACCCCAAGTTAAATTATTTTTAACCCATTGTTTATTTATCTTATCTTTTCCGTACTTTTCTTTTAGTTGCGGAGTTGAAAGTTCAGTATAGTGTGGAGTCTTTCTTTTTGCAAAGAATGCAGTTCCCTCGGTATGCGAGCAACCACTTACAACTAATTTTTTCATGATCTAAATTTTATCCTTCAGAATGCATCATAAACATTCTAATGATAATTGCTGCTATAATACCAAATATAATCCATAGAGCTCTTGTAACTCCTTCTTTCCAAGACTTTAATGCTTCTACTTCTATCATTTTAGACTCAAATTCTTTTTGGTTAGATTGAAGCTGCTGTCTATATTCAGTGTTTTTATTAGTGTTTACTATAACTCCATTGTCAGGATTAAGTAGAGTATACTTCATTTCTGAAATATCTTCTTTTAGTTCAGACATATCTGATTGCATTTGTTTTAACTCACCATTTGGCATATGTCCTTTAATATGCTTAATTTCTTTGAGTACTGATTCTAAAATATCTTTTTGAGTCACGGTAATTGTTTATGTATAAATATCAACTAATATGCTTACGCATTGTAGTAGTAAAATCTTTAAGGTCTTTAAGTATCTTTTCTCTTGTTTCTTTATTCATTCCTCCCCAATCTTCAACAACTCCTTGTTCAGTAACAAATGTATGTTTGTCGTTAACTGAATCTAGTATCCATCTTTCTATATCATCAATAACTTGCTTCGCGTTACCTTTAATCATCCTTTGTTCATACTGTTTATATAGTCCAGCTTTTTTTAAAGAACGTTCGTAATCTACAGTACAGGGATCAAAGCAGAATCCATGTATCTTAAACATTTTTTTAGCTAACCAATGTTCCATAGAACCATTACATTTCGGACACCTAAGAGGTATTCTTAAAGCTTTTTTTGCTTCATCTAGTTTAGTAATGTTCTGTTTAATACCGTTTTTTACAGTCCACTGTTTACCGCTCTCTTCCCAGATATCTCCTTCCTTATATTTTTTTGAAGATTTACGATATCCAGTTTGAACTTTAACTCCAGAAGTAAAATCTTTATTAACTAAATTTCTTACTCTCTGTATGTCAGATTCTTTAAATTCTTTTTTTAATAGTGTTTCTTTATTCATAACCCAATTCTTTCAGCCCATTGATTGCATCTGAAATGTCTCCTTTTCTTACTCTAAATGCAATTCCTCCTGCTGCTATCCATTCGTTTATATTTGATTTTTTATCGTCTATTAATATACTGTTTTCATTAGCATACTTTTGTTTATCTTTTGAGTAAGCCATAATCACTTTAGGTTTAGGATTAAGGTTATTCTTAGCCCATAGTTGTTTACCTAATCTTGAAGCATTATCTCTAGAAGGAGAAGTTAAAAGATCTGCTCCGTATGGTTGTATAAAGCTCCAAAGCTCTTTACCTCTAGGCATCCATTCCATACCTATCCAAAATCTTACTCCAATTTTAACATCAATAAGATGCCAAAAGGCTTCTATACCGAACTCTTTTTCATACTCTTGAGGATGTTTACCTGTAAAGTGTTCGAACCTGCTTTCAAAGTTTGTTAATACACCGTCCATATCACAATATATTTTATATGGCGGTTTTTCTTTTTCTTCTTTTATTGGATATGCATCCAACATTTCTACAATACTATTTTTCATAACCTTTATTTATTTTTAATTCCATCTTCCCAGTTTCGGAAAGTTATATTACCTACTGTGTAAGCTTCTTTTTCTATTTCGACTAGCTCATCGTCTTCATTAGTGTTTGTTGTTCCGTAATTTTTTAATCTACCTTCTATATTTTGTATATGATGTACCATTTCGTGAGTAAATGATCTTAAAACATCTTTAGGGTGTCTTCCTTCTACATACAAAACTACTTCTTTAAGTTCAGGGTTATAGTAAGCTGTTCTACCAAATACACTAGATGCTTCTGCAATGTCTCTTTTAATTTTTATTTCCGGTAAAGGAGATATGTTCATTTTTTGATCTATCATATATTCTAATATAGACCCCATAAATGGAGTGAAGTCAAATCCTGTTTTTTTAAGTTCGTCTACTATGCTAACTCTAATATGGTCTTGCATAAATCTTACTGAAACATTATCTGCTCCGATTTGGTTTTGTATTCTCTTATAAAGAGTAATTAAATGAGCTTTGTCTTTTGACTTAATAGCTGTTTGTGGAACAATGTGTGATCCTGATGTGCCTTCGTCGGTTTCTTTAGATTCAAAAAGACCAGTAATGACCTCTTTTATCTTATCTTTCATTTGTTCAGATACAATAGTAGATTTTAACATATTTAAAATATTTAAAATTTCTTTGCTAGATAATTTAGAAGGAAAAAAATCTTTTATTTTATCTAAATTACCGCTTAAAATAGCTTTTCTAAAATTAGTAGCTCTTATACCACTACTTAGTTTTGATGTAACTGATAAACCTTTAACGTTAGGAGTCTTTTTAAAAGTGGATATTCTTCTTAAATCTATATAGTCTTCTTCAGATCGTACTCCTGTTACTGCAAAAAATTCTTCATTAGGATACTCAGCAGCATAATCTCTAGCTTCAACCATAGGATTTTTTTGACTGGCTATAATTTCTACATTGGGTAGATATTTTTTATATATGTTCCAAATAGCTTCAGACTGTTTCTGATTAATCCCATTTCTCTCATTTCCTCCTATAAAAATTACTACTTTATCCGCTTTAAATATTCCGTCAAAGTCTTTTTTTATAACAGCAGGTCCTGCATCTTTATAATTATCCAAACCATATACCTTTCCCTGAATACCGTTTAGTAGTGACTCTACGATTTCAAAGTGACCTTTATGAGGTGGTTTATATGCTCCTGGATATAATGCTATCATGCAAGAAAGTTTTGTAATTTATTATCTATTTCTCTTGGAGTACTGCTTACTAATTTACTATTAAAAATAGGGTTAAAAAGCATCTCAGCAATATTTTCTAATACTTCATCTTCATTTTTTAAAGCTTTCTCTTTTTGATTTCTATAGCTTTTTAACTTTTTAGTCATTTTATCATCTCCTGGTCCTACTCCGTTTTTCTGGTACCAATCTTGAAAGTACTTTTTTAACACTCTATCTTCACTGTAATTATCTCTATCATAATCCATATGTGAAGTAGCTTTTTCAAATTCTTGTTGTTCTTCAGCAGATAATTTAATAGGGTTTCTAAAAGAAGAGCCGTCTATTTTATTTTTCTCTGCATATTTTTGTAAATAATCTTTAATACCTATTACTCCATTTTTAGCAGCAGTATCAAATGCTTTAATATCGTCTTCAAATTCTTTTCTTATATTAACGAACAGAGAAAAGTTACCTTTAGTCATTTTAATATAATCATCTATAAGCTGGTATACATTTCTCCAAGTTGAAAATACAGCTGATTTAGGAACGTTTCTTTCTCTTTGAAAGTTGGAAATAAAGGCCTGCATTGGGTGAGTATATACCATTACCATATAAACATTAAATCCTTTAGATAAAATATCTTTTATCTTTTTAGAATTAGACGCAGTTGTATCCCAAACGAAAGAACGTTTGTTATCTACGAACTCCTCTGCTTCCTGGTCTGCTGCTCGAGCTGCTGGTCCCAGCTTGTTGTATGCTGGATGATCCGGATCCTCTACGTATTTGTCCGGATTGACTAGGGGTAGAGATTTGAGATCTAGTTGTTGGAGGAGGTATGATTTTCCTGCTCCAGCTCCCCCTGCCATTATTACCGCTTTCGGGCCTGCCGTAGCCTCTAATATCAGGTCTGATAGTTTTATCATTGTTTAATTGGTTTGGATTATTATATTCTCTTATTCTTATATTACTATTTCGTCCTTTTAAAATGTTAATTGAACGTCTCAGCTCAGTTTCATTTTTTTCTGGTTTAATATATGTTCGTACTTTAATATCTTTAGTGTATTGACTTCCTCTTCTAGTTTTAGCGTAAGCTATATTTTGTCTATTCCATATATGAAAATTACTATAGTATGGATCCCAGCTATTCCATCCCCAAGAATTAAACCTGTAAGGGTTCCAGAATCTATAGGATCTAAAATTATAATTAAAATTCCAATCAAACCAGAAATCGTATTTATTTACATAAAGATCCCAAGGTGTAAGATTAAAATTATATCTGAATAATCTATTTCTATTATAAAAAGAATAGTACCAAGATAAATCTTGATCCATAGCATATTGAGCAAAATTCCATCTAAACTTATTGTCTCTGTCAAATTTTCTTTGAAGTGAGTATTCATTATCTATAACATCTACCAGTATACCTTCTTGAGTAACTATTGGTGAATGGTTAATAGTAGATAATTGAAAGCTACCACAGCTCATAAAAGTTAGACCGATAAACAATAAAATAAAGTTCTTCATATATAGTTTATTATAAATAGTTACACTTTTATAGTAGTAGGGTAACTATTATAAATCGGTTCAGTATTAGGATTTTCTAACTGATATAGTTCGTATATGTTTTTAAATAGTTTAAAGTTCTTTTCTATTTCATCTATCTGTAGTACTTTCCAACCTTTACCTTGCATTACTCCTTTCTGCTTACTAGGTCCTCTACATTTAGCTTTGAGCCATATAATACCAGTTCTTTCTATCTCTACATCTCTACTCTCTTTAAGAGCTTTAGCATAAGAAGCTAACTGAAGATCGTATGATTTATGTATACTATTAGAAGTTTTAAGATCTAATAACCATACCTCTCCTTTAATTTTACAGACTATATCTGCAGTACCAGCATACTTGTACTTATCTGACCATACAAATTGTTCAGACGATATTAATTCTGGTTTATATTCTTTCCAGAACTCTGCAAATTTTAATATCATCTCCCATACTATCTGAGAGTATTTAGCATTACCGTAATCATCCATCCAGGAGATTTCTTCTCCTTCTACTAGCTTCTCAGCAGCTTCATGTACTTGAGTACCTTCTTTACCTGCTCTTCTCATTATAAGATCGGCGTTATGCCCAACGTCTTTAAGCCATGACTCAAAAAACTTATTCTTGGGCATATACTGGAGTATAGTGGTTACGGACGGGTAATATACTCCTTCGCCTCTCTTATAAACTCTCCTATCTAGAAAGTTTATTTGCTTTAATTCTGGGTTAAAATCTAATCTGTTCTTTTCATTCTGTTTAAGAATGTTCATTCCTTGTTTGATCATAAGTCAAGTTTATGCATCATGAGAGAAGATAAATCTAGCTCTTGTGCATTTTGTATGTGTTTAGTAAAAGCAAAGAATCCCATTTCAGAAGGGTCTTTATCTTTCATTTCTACCAGGTAAACTTTTTTACCTTGATTAAGTAGTTGTTCTGATATTTTTAAAGCTCTGTCTCTAGCATCAGAATCTAGAGCAACGTATATATCCGAAGTAGAGCTGGTTAATAACTTTTTATATAGTGATGGTGCCATATTTTTACCTAATAAAGGTACAGCATTACGTTTTATAGACATTGCATCGAATACTCCTTCACAAAGAACTATAGGAGCATTCCAATTAATTAAGTTTTCAAAAAAGACTATGTCTTTAGATATTTCAGGATTTTTGTACTTGAAGTAGTTTCCATCATAAGCTCTCGCAATAAAAAAATTGAGTTGTCCGGATTCAGAATAACTTGGAATAATAATTCGTCCTCCATACTCTCCAGATGTACAGTACCCAATTTGGTATTTAATAAAATCATTGTTGGAAAGTCCTCGTTCATATAGATAGTTTTTTACTGTATTAGCTATAACCGATGATTCTGATGCGGATGAGAGTGACTGATATTCATCAGGTATCTTTAATATAGATATCCCTTTATATTCTATTTGTGCTCCTTTAGGTAAGTATTTTAATATTTCAGCTGATTGTGCTTTTGGTACTTTAAGTTGGTAAAGTAGAGATCTTATAGTAGTTCCTTTAGTTTCACATACCCAACATTCCCATGGATTTTTTCCATGTTCGTTAGTTGCCATATTAATTTCTAGCTTAGGTTTTCTATGATTACAAAAAGGACAGTGAAAAGCATGGTTGCCTCTCGCTCTCTTGTGGCTTTTGCCCAATAAGTTTTCGATAGATCCTAAAAGGAAAGTATAGTCCATAACCCAGTCCGTATCTTAATTATAAGATAAGAACTTTATTTCGAATAAGCAACTAATTAGATTGTTAATTCTTCTATGGCTGCTTTAACCGTACGATTAAGTAGTTCTTTATTCTCAATATCAAGATAGTCATTAAGTTTAGAAGAGATAGCTTCAGCTAAAGTACTAATATCACTATCTGAAAGATTTATTTCGGATTGATGTATTATTCTCTTCTTTTCTAAAATGATCTTTGATAACTTCATAATCAGTCTCTTTTTATAATTCTTACAATTTCACCTTGGTCATCATCATCTGTATGAAATACTTCATAATCTCCTAATACTTGACCATGGTATTTATTACCGAAATCTGCCATATCTTGCTGTGAACCTTTAACATCTATTCTTTCTCCAAATTTCACATAGAACTTTAAATGAGGGAATTTTTTAGATAGCTTTACTGCTAAATTATCTAAGTAGCCTTCATTTAATAAAATACTAGACAAATTCATAATTAACAGTCGCAGCAACTACATTCACAAGATTTACCGCAGTTACATAATTTACAATTACATTTCATATATTTTTACTTTTAGATTACCAGTTCCTTTTATTAAACGATGATAAGTCTCTTTTGGTATAAATAGTTTGTTTTTAGATAATATCTTTGGCGGTTTATTATCTAGTTGAAACTTCCAATCAGTATCATGTAGAGCTTCAACTATACGGTCTTCTTTATCTCTATGCCATACAAATTCAAAAGAAGAAGTACTGCTGGAGAATTCTCTTATAATATATCCGTTTTCTTTAGTTTCAGAATACGGTCTACCAGTAACCTGAGAAGTTTGATGATCCACCTAGTGATTTCCAATAACGGCCAATATTACATGACCAATAACCTGCTTTTGTTTTATCTTTTTTTGTGGCACACTTATGTCTAGCAGCAAAAGAAGCTCTTGCTCCTCTCTTTTTTAACTTGACTGAAAGACCAGTATCACCAAAAGAAACTTTTTTTACATTACCTTTTTTTGACTTAACATAGACATAGAACTTTTTACTCCCACCTCTTTTAGGTTTGTTAAGAGCAACCTTTTTACCTCTGTATTCAGCTTCCGGTATGTAATCAACTGACGCTTTTAGCATTTCAAAACCATTATAATCAAAAGATTCGTTTTGTATTGAAACTGCTTTTCTAAATTTGTCCATGTTTATATTACCCCCAATAGACTCTACTAATTCTTTAACTAGTTCGTAGTTAATCATTTCATCTATCGAAGAAGCTTCATCGATTGTATTTTCATCTTCGATCATATCGTCGATCATACATCCGATTTCAAACAGAGGGTTATACTTTGGAGATACCATAGGTAAGTCTAAAGGAACCTTTAAACCATTATACTCAGCATACTCTCCTATATCTGTTGTTTCTAAAAGTTCTTTATCAGCTTCATCTAACTCGATTGCTTCGTCTCTAAGAGCTTCTCTTGCTTCTTTGAATAGTTGTATAAAGGCATCCGAATTATAACGGTAGACATGCTCATGTAAAGAGAGCTTATTGTCTACGTGGTACTTTAATGATGGGTATCCGATAATATCTTTTAATTTAATCATAGTTATTTCATTTCAGGATGAAATAGTAACTTGATAACTTTAGCATCTTTAGAGACTGATTTACCGTCTATTTCTACTTCTATAGGGTAAGGTTCAAATTTATCAGCCCAATAAGCTATATCGTAGCTTCTATCCTCTCTGCTAGTTACTAATAGTCCTCTATTATATTTATCGTCTTCAGCTTGAAGAACTTTTTCTTTATCTATAGGCAAAATTAAATCGCCCATTAACTTTATGTTACCTTCTTCGTACCCGTCTCCGTGTCCATCTTCTTTAAGTAATATATCTACTAATTTCATAAGTGAAAATCTTTACTATAAAATTTTCCTAGAATATTATCGTTAATGTAATTATTACGAGTATCTAGTACTTCATTTATAAATAGGTGCTTACATTCAAAATATGTTAGTTGCTTTTTATTACTAACGTACTGTAAAATCCTTCTTTCGAATTGTTCTACTGGATGATTAGCAATTAGTTTTTTGATAGTTTCATGAGAGCCGTAATAATCCTGCCAATCAGATTCAGTTATTACCTTTTGTTTCAAGGGCACTCTTCCTCCTATGCCTTTAGATTTTCTCTCTTCTCTCAACGCTTGAAGAGCTCTTTTACCAAGTCTTTTATTTCTTTCAAAATATAAAACTTTTTTACCAATGTATTTTAAACCAGAAGGTTTATGTGTTACTTCGTATATAAAGCCATAAGTATCTTCAGGCATATCTGATATTTCGTTTACGATTTTACTGTGGTAAGTCCAACAAGGATGTGTCATAGTATTAAGTTTTATTTATTAACCTGTATGCATGACCAAAGGTATGAAATTTTTCTTCAATTTCAAACCCTAGACTAGAATTTAAGGATTTATGAAGTGTATTATCATCTAAAAAAACAGCGTTTCTATCTAAAAGTTTATTTAGTAGTATAAATTCTCTTAAAAATTGCTGTTGATTTAAGGTTAGTTGGGTCCAGCTTTCTATATTTAATCCTGTGTCTTCCCTCAAAGGACTAAAATCATCAGGTTTACTTTCACTTTTTATTATATCTTCTTTTAGTCTTATTCTTACAAAACCAGTTAAATACATAAACCTCGTAAAAAAAGTTGCAAAGCGAGGTACTTTTTTACCTCCTTTTATTCTATGCTCAAATTCGTTAGAGTTAAAATCACCGTATAACCCTTCTGGGATAGATCTTTTTGGATTAGATTCAGATTCAAAAAAGTTTTTTAATTTAGGGTTATTGTATATAGTTCCAAAAAAATGTTTGAGTACTTCAGTCTTTTCTTTTACAGGTATTAGTTTATAATATTTTTTTAGTATGTAAATAACTGTTTGACGGTGATCCATTAGCTTTACACTTTGGTGTGGTGGTTTAGAAAAAAGCAATGTTCCATTAGGAGTAATCCAAAGTAAACGGTAGGCAGGGCAATCTAAATCAGATTTTACGCCCAAACAAAACTTTTCTTTTGTTAAGCTTTCTACATTATGGTCACATATTGTGTAGTCTAAAATAACTTCACGATAGGATCTACATTCAGAAAACTCTCTTACAAAGAGTTCAGTAATATTTTTAATATGTTTATAATCCATAACATTAGAACTGAACTCCATCAACTAATAGGTTTCGTTTAAAGTTACCGGTTGAGCTATCAGTAAATGTTAAAGTACCTAGTTTAATATAGGCTGACTGATTAGTTGGGTGATTAAGAAGTCTATCGCCGTATTTGTACGCATCCGATTCATTATAAGCAGTTATATTTCCTCTTGTAGTATATAGGTAGTAGGGTCCAATTGTACTATGTTTAGTACCGCCTGAGTTTAAAAATTCACCTCCATTTACTTTAGACCAAGTTCCGCCGCTCCAAAGCTCTATACTAACGTTAAAAGCTCCGTCTCTTCTATTAGCAAGCCACCATCCAAAGATTTCTATTTCAAAAGTTGATGTACTTGAAAAGTCACTTATTAATTCATCTTGATTTACTAGTATATGACGTGAATCTGCATCAGTATCAGGGTCGTATGTTGAAGATTTATATCCATGCGCTATATAAATATTACTATTTGTTAGAGAGCCATCAGCCCATTGGTATCCAATATGAAATCTATCTTCATCATTATCGTCAACAATACCAAATCCTACGTAATTAATATCGGTTATTGATTCGTGAGTACCATCGTAGGTGGCGTTTCCGGTAGTATTAGGAGCTAGTCCGGTTAGTGTAACAAACTCAGATTGTCCATCTAGGGCGCTTCTATTATTATTACTTCCAGTGTCGTAGTTCACTTTAATAAGGTACGCATCTTGCCCAAGATCATTCCATGTCTCAGTTCCTTCAGAAGGTAAAGTACTTTGGTTGTAGAGAGGGTACCCTTGAAACTGTATCGAAGAAGATATTTGGTTAGAAGCGTCTGTAATAGTTCCGGTAATATTATTATCAAAGTATTCTGATACTGAAGCTGATATAAAGTCGTTAAAATTACTAGCTGAGAAGTTTTGGTTGATTGACTGCAAAGACTGTGAGACAGCACCTTCGATTGAATTCCAGTCTTGAGAACCTGTTTTATAAATAGCCATACCCCATACTCTAGCTTTACCGTCATTAGGGTCTACTCTATAATCAACATAGTAATTTACGTATGGTATAGAGCCGCTGACAGAGAGTAGTGAACCATCATCAAAGTTGCAAAGTGTTACATCTAAAACTTCTCCGGTAGTTGAAATTTGTACAGCAGCAACAGAGGCAGTATCGGCTGATGTTCTAACTCCGTACCATTCACTTTGGCCATTAAAGAGGTCCAAAGGACTATCTCCATCATTATCTGTTGTATAGAAATACTCTCCTGTTGCTATATCTGATACTGTAGGAGTTGGTGTGTTAGTTAGGTAGTAGTATACTTCACCGGCACCGTCGCTCCACTCTGTCTTACTTATACATGCAGTAGAAGAGTTTGAAAAACCTTGCGTCTCTAATCTATTGAATTCAAATGGACGAGTTCCTATTGGCATGTTTTGATTATTTTAATTTTTCTTCAATAGCGGATAATCTTTTGTCTATTTCTAAGATTGCTTTGTGCATATGAGCTATGATAGGTTTTGTATCTAAAGCTAAATAACCGTCTTTTTTAGTATGAACTGCATAAGGAAGACTTTCTTCAACTTCTTGAGCTATGAAACCTGCATCTTTTTTATTATTTAGTTCATATTCGTAAGATACGAATCTTTTTAAAGTTTCCAAACCTTCTTTTATAGGTTCTATATCTTTCTTTAGTTTCCTATCTGAAGTAGTAATAAAGTTATTAGCTGTTACATTTCCGGAAAAAGTAGCTGTATTAGTTGCAAAGTCACTGTTTATGAAATCAAAAGTAAACCTATTGAAAATACCTCCACTTCCGTCATAGTCTCTAAAGTAGAAATGTTGTGTTGCATCTCCTTGAAAGTCGAAATAGAAATCATTATTATTAGAATGGAATCTTGCACCTTTATCAGCACTACTAGGAGTAATAGCGTTACCTAAATAAAGATTAGCTGTTCCACCAGACCCTACCTGTAATCCACCAAATTCAGGATAAGAACCATTAACGTGCATTTGGAGATTGGTAGATCCTGATATTGTATTTGCGTCTGTAAATATTGCTATCTGTTGAGCGGCTGGTGTACCTGAAGTATCTACTGTACCTGCTGCAGTCGTATACCCTGCTCCGTTAGTAATTTGGTTATTGTTAGTTACATTAGTAGCTCCATCTGCAACGTTAAGTAATGTTCTTACTTGAGTTGCTGTTAGATCTTCTACGTTTCCAGTACCTGCTGTTACCCTACCCAGTATATT
>Ga0208767_1000164_pt1 | contig 48381 bp, 70 predicted proteins | sample VirMetDEL_Mar_21_FD_184514 | JGI IMG/M metagenome (GOLD analysis project Ga0208767, IMG submission 184514) | Aqueous microbial communities from the Delaware River and Bay under freshwater to marine salinity gradient to study organic matter... | ecosystem: Environmental > Aquatic > Marine >...
TACAAAGCCAGTTTAAAAGCATCAGCTCCATTATCGAAATCGTGATTGCCTTTTAAAAGCTCTACTTTAAAACTTGTTGTAAGTGTTGATGTAATTGCCATAATTATAGTTTCCTAATTAAATCAGAAGCTTGAGTTAAACCTTCTTTATCTAATTTATTATTAATTGTAATCCTATCAGATTTTATAGCATTTTGCATATATTGTTCAATAACTTTTGTAATGTTGTCTTTGTAAGTTTTAACTTGCTCTTGTATTTGTTCAGGAGCATCTTCGCTTGTTTGAATGATTCTATCAATACAAAGTTTTGCCCAAAACTCAGGCGGATGGCCGCCTTCGTTTGTTGTATGAACTTCTATAATTCCCAGCTCGGGTCCAGCTTTATAACTCATTACCATTTGTTAGGTTCTCCTACTTTATTTTTTTTAAGGTGGCTGTCATGTTTATCAATTAAGACAGGCTCTTGATGCACTTTTTTTATATCTAAATCACTTAATTTTTTTACTTGTACAGAATCTTCGTTTTGCAAAACAACCAGAGGATCTGCAAGCCTATGATAACCGTATAGTTTTTGCTCTGCGGGTACATCTGTATCTAATAAACCGCTACTAGCAGCTACTTCTACTTGTATGCCTTGAGATACACACTTTGATAACCAAAATTCGCAACAAGCTCTTCCTGCTTCTGCAAAATGCAAATTACCTTTGTAAGAAAAATCTATACCAAATAACTTTAAGTTAGCTACTTCATTCCAATAAGCAAAGGCTATTGCATAGGCAACCGTATTATTTAAGTAAAAACAACTTGTTTGTTCTACAATTTCTTTAATTGGATAGCTTTTAAGACCTGGACAACGCTCATCTAATTCACAAGTATAAATAGGGCCTTCATGTTCTGTTAGTAGTTTAGACATACTATCGGTTTGACCGCCTGCATCATCAGTATCTAAGAATCTAGATGCTGGATCCATCATAAATACTCTATCATGATAAATTACAGACGCTACTGCGTTAATAGCCCACACTTCATCAAAATGAGTACCATGAGATTTTGCCAAGTTGTAATCAAACCAACTTTTTCCCATACCCACAATAGCTACAGTTTTACCTTTAAGGCTTTTAATTTTTTTCATTTTCTCTCCTTTTTTTACGAAACAGAAGTTCGCAAAGAATCGTAACGATATTCGTCTCTTCTTCCTCTAGCCTCTGCTTGGTTCTTCAATCTTAAAATTTCTAAATTAAATCTTTTTTCATAAAGACTCATCATATCAGCATCACCCTTCATAAAAGTGTAGGCTTCAACTAAACATCCATATAACAAAGCGTTTCTTGCATTTTGAGAAATCCACGTACCAGATGTTTGACTTGTTAAACTGCTAGGATCATACAGATAATGAAGCTCGACATTGTAATCTTGATCTGGAACAGGAGAAACAATAAGAGTAGATCCATTATCTGAACCTGTAGAAAGTTCTTTATCAAAGTCTGCATAGTACAAAGGCCTTCCTCTTTCTGAAGTAGCCGTTGGATCTGGAGTATATTCCCGCATAAAACTTGTATGTTTTTTATCTAAATAATGATAGTCTCCATTACCGTCAATTACAGCTAAAGAAAAACTTAATTGAAAATCTGAAGGAGCTGTAAGATATGTATTGCCAGTAGTTAAATGCCCAGTTACATTTTTTCTAAAAAAATCAAATTGAACTAACTCAAAAATTCTTTCTTCAGTATTTACTATAAAATCATCTAAGGTTGCAACAAAAGTAGTCTCACTATTTTGTACATAGTTTTGTATTAGAGTTTTTAATTCAGCTAATGTCATGATGTGATAATTGTAACGCTTCCTAATGATGATGTCATTTTAGAAATTACAAAGTTTGTTGGTAGCGTTGAAGGATTCATAAAATCATCTTGATAAATACTAGAACTGGTAACTACCACAAAACCTTCTCCAGCTTCCGCGTCATTATTTGGTCTTGGTTTATACAAAGCTTCAGGATCTGAAACATGAGGCTCTGGTTCTAATTGAGGATGTTTTGGCTCATAACACTCAGGGCAAACTTTAAAGCCTGTCCATTCTTCCTTTAATTCACTAAGTTTATACTCAAAAGAACATCTATCGCATAGCGCTATTGCAAATTTGCCAAGTGCGTAAGCCATTTTAATTCATCCTAATACTTGGTCGTATTTTAAAAGAAGCCCTATCTTCATCTTGATCGGCAGCTCTTCTAAATTCTTCTTCATACAAAGCTTTTAACTGAGGTGTTAATTGTGGTGCTTTTTTTAAAGATAGATAATAAGATAAACCTGCGACAAAACAAGGGTAAAACCTAAAAGGCATATCCATAGTATTTGTTGCAGCGTCAGCATCATCCATTCTAATAATTTTGTTAAATACTAAAATATCGGTAGAATTTTCTGGGGTTGGCCACACTTTTAAAACAGGAGAAATTGTTTTGTCTAAAAAGTATTGAGACGGTCTAGCTTGAGTTTCTTTGTTGGGTATATTTAAATATTCAGATCTTCCAATTCTACTAATAGAAATATCAGTTTGAACATTATTAACCGTTCTCCTAACTACAACATCTAAAATATCTATTACATTAGAATTTAAAGTATAGTTAGCTGTTCCCTGAGTAACCGTTTGGGTATCTTGTTCTATTGTCCATTGATTTAAACCTCTGTTAGCCCATTCTGCAAGCATTAAATTAACACTTCTTATTGCGGTTTTTAAATCATATCCTGTTCTTAATTCAAGACCACAGCGCTCGTAAGCTTCTTCAATAAACTCTGTTACGTTTGGCTCAAAATTTGTACTGTTTGAAGTTGCCATCTATTTCTCATATAAATTGTTAAATGTAATTGATGGATCTAAATAACTTTCATGACCTTCAGCAGAATGCGCCCATTGTGACGGCTTAAAATCTGGAGGTCCTTCACCTGTAACCCATAATGCAGGACTTGTTGCCCTTACTCTGTTATTTGGTAAAGCAATCAAGTTACCTTTCCATTCACAATCCTCAGTTATATATAATACATGAGATTGTTTGTGTTGTGCAGGGTCATCTGCAATTTCATTATTGGTGTAATCAACCGTAAACAAATATTTAGCTGTATAAAATTCTGCTCCTATTTTTGCTAACCAAGGAGAAGAGCTTACCCTGTCCATTATTACAACCGAATGATCTCTTGATTCACAATCCCAAGGTTGAACTAAGTGATCTTCCATAGGTTTTGGAAAATCTTCCATAGGAATATCAGCAACTAATCCTTGAATAGGCATTCTGGCCCACATAGCGCCCCCATGGATGTTTCCCTCATCCCAATCATCACAATTAGCCTCTTCTCCAGTAAATACAACCTGGAAGCTTAGAGATCTATCTGGAATAGTGTTTACGGCTATTGCAAGCGCATGTATGTACTCATCTTGGTACTTTTGATGATTGTGAGTAAACTCTCTCCTAACCCAGCATTTAAAATGTGGGATGTTACTTATAAGATGTGGCACTAATTAGCTTTGATCAGCTCTTCTTCTGTTTGCATTTCCTGCTATTACAGATCCACCTTTAGATTTATACATCATGCTTCCACCTTTAGACTGCTTCATTACGCTTCTGCCTTTAGATTTTTTCATAATGCTGCTGTATTTTGTATTTTTCATTATTATTTACCTTTTTTAATTGTTTTTTTCTTAGCAGGAGCTTTTTTCTTAGGCATATTTAAATAAATACGGTTATCAGAAACAGGCTCGTCTGGTCTAACTTTTGCATCAAGTCTTGCTTGAATTTTTGGATCTTTTTTTTCTTTTCCTGGCATATTTACTCCTAACTTATGGTTGTTACCTTTCTTTTATTATTCATCACTTTACCACATCCTTTAGCAATAAACCCACCATTAAATTTCTTGATTCTATTTTGCTTAGACATAGCTCTTTCTATAGCATCACCTCTTTTCTTTTCATAAGAAGTTTGAACACCATCATCCATACCAAATTTTTTACTCATAGGTCCTCCTGTAAACTTTTTTTGCCAGCTAATTCTTTCTGGTCCTTTTTTCTTTCTTGCCGATGCATTGCATTGAGCCTTTGTTGGTCTACATGCAGGGTATGGTCTTTTAGATTTTGTAGCTGACTTTCTACCACATGGTTTGCCAGTTTTACAGTCTATCCAACCTTTACCTTTGTTGCGTGAAAACCACTTTTTTAAACCTTCTTCAGCCATTATCGTTTTCTATTATTCATAATGCAACCTTGACCTCTAATGTCCCCACCAGCTGCTTTTTTAACTCTGCTTTTGTTTCCCCAATTTTTTGCGCCTACTTTACGGCATTTGACCAAAGCTCCGCTTGCATAAGCAGAAGGCCAAACTTTATATCTTGATTTTACTTTATTGTAACAAGCGTCTTTTGTTCCTTTTGCCATTAGCACTTCCACCTTCGTCTTGCTTGACGTATTCTTGAATTAGGATCATTTCTAGTTTTAGCTGAACTTCTTTTAAGTTGCCCAAGTGATCTAGCGCAATAAGACTTGCGTCTTTTAGCTGCTGCACTTCCTTTTTTAACCTTTCCCGTTACTGCTGTTTTAAGTTTAGAGCCTGGATTAGCTTTACGATAAGCGGCTACACCTTTTTTGGTCATACCAGCGCCTTTTTTAGTAGGACGGTAATTAGCTCCCTTTCCTGTAGTGGTTCTTCGGATGGGTTTTGCTTTCGTTCGTGTTGCCATATTAATTAATATAGTAGCACCACAAGGATGCTACTACAAAGTTAAGATGTTAAGAATGAAAAACAGTTACTCTATCTATATTACTTAATACGACATGAATACCATCTTGAAACAAAACACCTGAGTCTGGAATGTTTAAAGTTTCAGTATCGTTTGCATTACAAGGAGCAATTAAAAGAGTGGTACCAGTAACAGAACCGTCTCTAAAAGTTACTGTACCGTCAGAAGTTCCTCCAGCAATAACATAACCTCTTAATCTAGATCTGCCTGCTTGCAAAACAGCTCCGCCTGTAGCGGCGCTAACGCTGGTAGCTGTTTTTACATCAGAACCTACAATTCTACCTGCCATTGTTTACTCCTATCTTTCTATCATTACATTAATGTAATCAATAGTCATAGTTTTTGCTACTGCTTCACCATTTTGAATACCAAATGAAATAGTTAAGTCTTCATCATTTGGAAGGTTAGTATCTACAAGAACTAAAGGCTCTGCATTATTAACAGAGTAATGTACATTTGAAGTATTTGGGTCAATAAACCAACTTAAAGTAATAAATGTATCATTTGCCATAGTAGCGATACTTGAAGCTGTAGTAGCGGTATTGTTTTTCTCAACAGAAAGATCAACTGTTGCTGCTCCATCTGCACTAATGAAATAAACACCGTCTGTTACATCAAGAGGAGAAGTATCAGTTATATGTAATCCCATAACGAAATCACTTTGAGTTGCGTCACTTACTTTAAATCTGCTTGAAAAGAATGCTCTTTTTCCAGCAGCAAGTGTAAATGCTTCGCCTTTTAACTGTAAGAAGTCTAGATCGTTATCTCCAGCTGCATTAGTAAGCAATAAAGCTCCACCAGCAGATGAGGTAACTGCTTCTGTTGCACTTCCTGTACCAGCTTCAGTTGTAGTGATTGTCCAATCACCAGAGTTGTACGTCATAAAGTCATTAAAATAACCGTAGTACGTTTGATCCGATGGATATGGTTGAAACATCGGTAAGTCTTTTTTACTTTTACTAGCAACAGTATTACCTGCCCATAGTATTAGATTTTGAAAATGTGGATTAGCCATTATGAACTCCTTTTATTTGTATTAATGGAAACCTTTACGGTCCTCATCAAGCTAATTAACTGAATTCAGTTTACTATGAGGCATCTTCTAAAGCAATAGGAAGTGAATCTTTTGCTTCCAATACTTTATTTCTTGCTTCTACTAATGATTCGTAGGTTTCTTTGATGATAGGGTCCTTACCAAAATGTTCTAACATATCTGCTCCCACCATCTCTATTAGTGCTTGAGCTGTAATTAATCTACCGTTTATATCTTGAATTTTTGAATTTACTGACATGTTGTTGTACTCCTTCTTTTGCCTTATGTCATATTTAACCGCTAGGTCTATATTTATTAGTTTCTTTTGTAGATCAGAATAACTATTCCAATCTCTAATTTCTTCTAAAGTTCTGCCACAACCAGCACATTGTTCGTCTGTTCCATACGTAGTTGAGCAAACACCTGTGCAGGGGTTTTGAGATAGGGACACAACATCACTAAGAATGTTCATGCCTCAATTCTACATATTTTTATACGAATTGTAAATTTAGAGGAAAAAAAGGGGGCTGTTAAGCCCCCAATAATTGTAGTTGAGTAAAAAACGCTACAATCAACCGTTCAATTAAGCTCCTTGAGAACCGTAAACGGCTCTGAAGTTAGAATATCCGAATGAATATCTTTCTCTAGCTTTGTATCTCATGTTTCCAGTATCGAAATCACCTTCTAATGCAGTTTGCATCGGAGATCTTTCAAAATACTTAAATCCATCAGGACAGTCTGTTTTCAAGAAGAAAGCATCTGTATCTGTTAGATAATGATTTACAACATAGCCATCAGGAATCATACCTTGATTTCTGATTGAGTTAATGTCGTTGTCAGAAGTACCAACTCGCCCAGGAGTTTGTAATAATCTGTCAGCAACAAACTGCAACTGAGGTGGAACAATCAACTTCATTCCTTTTAGTGCAATATTAAGACCTTTATCATCCGTAAATGTAGAGATATTAATTAATGCATCTTCAAGTGAAGTTTCATTAAGATCCGCCATAGTGGTTGCTCTATTTGCTAAAGTACCGCCGCCCCCTAGAGGGTGAGCAGTATTGATTAATGATACACCATCACCACCAGCAGTAGAGAACGCATTGTTCAATACAGCCGCAGCTTTGATTTGTTTAGTATTAGCCATAGATCTAGCTAATGCTTTTGTGTATCTAGCACCAAGACGATCATACAAATTATCTTCAACAGCTTCCTCTGTTAGCGCGAATGCTAAAGCAACTGTTTCGTGAGTATAACGAGAAGTATATCCTTCGTTAGCATTGTCAAATCTGACTCCGCTTCCTTCAGCTTTTACTTCAGCATTACCAAACCCAACGATTAAAGTTTCTTCTTCAAACGCTCTATCAGAACTCTCTGTATCAAAGATTTCTGTATGTTCTGCTTCATACCTAGCATATTCCATACCGAATAAGGCATTTAGGCCAGGCTCTAATTCTTTCGCTAATTGCGCTCTATTTATTGCCATTATTAAACTCCTGTAGGATCGACATAGAAATGCTCATTAAACTTAACTATAACGTTAACGTTAGCTGAACCTGTAGTACTGTTATCTGGATCAGAGCTAAAGCCCATAATTCTGAAAGTCGCAGTTGTTGCGGCTGTTGTTCCAGATAATTCTACCGCTGACATACCAGTTTTGGTTGAGCCAGTAGTATAAGAAATATCTGCATTTAAGCCAACATCAGTCTGCGCTGGAGAACCTGCGCTCTGAATTTCAAATACAGCATTAGGATCATCTACCACAAACGCTACAATATCGGACGATACAGTTCCATCAGGGTAGTAAGAACTAAAAACAACGTCTCCGCTGCTATCAGTATACTGACAACCCCTAAAGACGCCTACTGATTCATCACCAGCTGCTGCTACTAAAATAGTACCAGTATTAAGCATCTTAACTAAATCGCCTGAAAAAATATTCCCAGAAGCGCCAGAAGCAATTTTATATTCCGTCATGCCGCCATTAGCAACACCAGAACCTAATTTACCTACTACTCTTGCTCCAAAGGGTGCATTTTTGTTAGACATAATAAGTCACCTATATTATTTAAAATTAAAAAAAGTGATGATCAACTACGTTGACCACCGCCAAAAGTTACTTTGCTTGATCTCTCTGGTTTTAACATCGGAGAGCTTGGGTCAGATTCTCTTAATAAATCGTTATCTACAGCATCTTGCTGAGTGTGCGCACGATCTGCGAAGTAGGAGTTTCTTTCTTCGCGTGTTTCGTTAGGAATCTTAGCCAGCAGCAAACCGCCAACTGAAACTACTCCCGCATGTTTACCGTCATCTAAAGTAGGAAGCTCGAATCCATCTAACTCTTCGGCCCTGACAAGATCGAAACCTTCTCTCATCCTTGAAGTTACATTTTTTCTGTCTTCGCTACCTGCGATTTCAGCTCTGATCCACCTGTAGGTATAACCTTCAGGTGCGGGAGGAGTATCCAACATTGATGGTGGACTCCAGGGTTTGCGAGCAACTTTTTTAGCTCGAGTGTCGGCAGAACGTGGTGTTCTGTTTAAATCTTTTTTATCTTCTGTCATAGTTTTACCTTTTAACATATTTAGCGTACTCGCCCAGCGGTACGTTTAATCTTTTAGCCATTTGAACTTCAGATGGAGACAATTTTACTTGTCTTTTGTTAGAGCCTGGATTACCAGCAACTCTTCCAGCTGAAGCCACCTTTTGTTGAGGCTTAGATTTAACAGAAGATTCTGTAAACTTCTGCGGGAACTCTTTACGAATTCTCCTATCGACCTCAGTATAGTACTCTTCTGAACCAACGTCAAAGCCTTCAGCCTCTAACTGATTGTTGATTGCCATAGCACCCATGGTCATTACTTCATCTTGACCAAACCATTCGTTCTTTTCAACCCAAGCTTGCTCTCTTTCTCCTAGCTGAGGAACAGTGTTTTGTTGAGGTTGTTGAACATAATTTTGATAATTAGTTTGTTGCTCTTCTTGAACATGTTGTTGATATTCTAGTTGAGATTTTGAAGTAGTTACTTTATTTTCTTCTACTGCTATTTTTGCTAAAACTTCTTGAGCTTTGGCAACCTTTTCATAATCTGCAACTTCATGCGCATTTTTTAAAGCTGCTAAAGCTTGTGCTTTTTGAGATTTTAGCCTACTTCCTGCTTCTTGTAGATAAGATCTATCTAAGCTTGAAGATCTAGTTTTAAGCTGTTGATTTTCTTCTGCAATTCTTTTTGCATACTCATAAGCAGATTCTTGGCCTCTTTCAGCTTCTCTTAATTTTCTAGTAAGCTTGCTAATTCTTTTTTGAACTTTTTCAGAATAATCTTCTAATTCATTTGCTGCCTTTTCTTCTGGCTCTTCAGACACATCTTCAATAGCTTTTTCAGCAGCTTCATCATTTTCTTCTTGTGGCGCTAGATCTGCAATTTTACCGCTAGGTTTTTCCTCTGGTAAATCTACTTCAACAATTTCACCTTCATCAACTATTTCTTCTTTTTTTGCTTCTTCTGACATATTTGCTCCTTATACTGCAAGGATGTCGTCAGGATCTAAAATGGTAGCTATCACTTCGTCATCATTAATGATTCTACATTCAGATTCATCACCTAACTTAAAGCGAGCGCCAGCATATCTTCCTATCAACACCCATTGTTTTTCCTGACACCAAGCCTCAGCAAACTTGCTAGAGTCTTTGTAGCAATCAGGACCCATTTTAACAACATACCCTACAACCGTTGCTAGAGATTCTCTGTCAACCGTTGATTGTACTAAGTGGATTCCACCTTCTGTTACTGCCTTACCTTTGTATGGAAGAATAAGTATTCTCCATCCAGTCGGTTGAGGCATTCTTTCTAAAATTGATTTATCTAAAAGCGTAGGATCTAAAACTCTTGCACTTTGTTCTACATAAGGAATTGATTCTTCAGCAGGGGAGGTTTCTTCTGCTTTCTTCTTGGCTTCGTTTTTGGTTTTGGTTTCTTCTTCTATTGCTTGAGCAACATGGTCAGGTACGTGTATCTTCGGCATCTTCTTGTATTTTTCCCAGCAGCTCCCTAAATGAATTTTCTGCGTCAACGAGAGAGCTGTAACGTCCACACAGATACTGATATTGTGCAAAGTCTTTAGTCCCAGCTAAAATAACATCCCTTACACTTTCTTTTTGAGCCTCAATTTCTTTTAAAAATTTTTGGCCTATCCAAACTACTGACACTTAATAAATGCCAGAAAACTTGCCACCATATTCGGCAGCGCCCATACCTCTAGCTTTACCTTTGCCCATTCCAGGTTTAGGTGTTGTATTGGCATCAAAAGTTCCTGCATCTGTTTTTAAAGGAGCAAGACCTTTATTACTGTACCTAGCTTTATTCTTGGTTACAGTTGGAGTTTTTTGTTGTGATATCTCAGTTCTTTTTATCATGTTGTTTATTATCTTGGTTAAATAAATTATTTGCAAGTTTTTATTTACCTTGCCCTCTATATTTTTTTCGCCGTTGATTTTTATTAGTTCCAGCGCCATCACTTAAACGACTGTTGCCGATAGAGGTTTTTTTCTTAATACGAGTAATTTTTTCTTTGACCCAACTTTTAGGCATTTTGTTTTTGTTTTTTTAACTCTCTTTCTTTGAGTAATAACATTAAGTCATGCCATCGGTACATACGTTTATTAACGTAATCCCAGTACCAACCTTTAATTGTTTTTGTTTCTGGCATCTAACAATTTAAATCTAGCTTGCTGTTCTAATCTTGCTCTAGCAGTTTCATCTCTAAGTTCTGCTATATCTTCTTGCGCATCAATTCTTTCTCTATCTACATTCATTCTTTGTTGTGCTTCTTGCATTTTTCTTTGCTCAGCTGCTAAGAATTGTTGCTGCTCTATAGATAGCTCTTGACCTTTTAGAGCAAGTTCTTGTTTTCTAATTGCAACTAATGGATCTTCATCTTGAGGAGAAGCGACTTTTTGATTGTACTCTGCTAACAACTCAGCAAGTATTGGAGCTGAGAATTGTGCCAATATATCGCCTGCTTGAATAGATAGGTTTTGTGCTTCTTCAGGTGATGCTTGTTGAGCCTGTTGTTGTAACTGTTGGAACTGTTGCATAACCTCTGGTGGCATTTGTTGTTCACCCAGAAGATCTGCTTTCATTTGTAAATGCTGCATAATATGAGAATGTATCAAAGCTTGAACCTGAGCATTCATTTGAACAGGTGGTGTATTTAACAAAGACATATGAATAGCAATATGTGCATCATGATTTTGTTGTGGGAATGCTTGAGCTTGCTGACCTAATAACAGTTGATTATTTTCAAAACCAGCTTCAATAGGAAGTGGATCTGTCGGAGGTGGTGGTGTAAGTATTTGTTCTACGTTATCTACACCAATCGCTGCATACATTCTTTTATAAGCTTCGTAAGTACCGTTAGGCCCATGAACTTGTGGGTTAGATTGTACTAACTGCATCATTTCTTGCGCCATAGCAATTCTTTGTGACTGACTAAATATATCTGGGTTGGATATAGGAAAAATATCAACTCTTTCATCAAAGTCAGATAACTTAATTGTGGTTTCGTTATTTGCTACTGCATAAGGATATTCTTGTGGCAAATATTCTTGAAACACTTGCGATAATATTCTAAATTCTTTCTTTTGAGAGTTATGCAATCTTTTATGAATAGCAGATAAAACTTTTGTAGATCTTTCTAATAAGGCTAATGTAGTGCCTACAGGAGCGTTTGGATTACCTTGTCCTGTATTTATTTCTGCAATAGATGCAAATTTTTGACCAGAATTAACTAACATGTTTAACAACTGAAGCAAGGTTCCGCTTGGTTCTTTAAATGGTAACGGTTGTATTGAATCTCTAAGAGATCCTCCAGGAGCATCTACATCTCTAAACTCCCCTGGTTGAATAGGAGTGTCTTCATCTCTAATTCTTATGCCTCTGGTTTTAAAACCAGCAGGTAAGTTTGCTAAAGTTCCTGCATCAATTAACTGTCTCATGATTGAGGTAGATGCTTTGGATAAACCACCAATCATGTGAGTTAAACCAAATCCGTAAAAACCTAATCCAGGCAAGAATTTAAAGTGTACAAAGTATTCTATTTTATTTTTAAGTTCGTCATCTTCTTTGTAGTTTCTTCTAACAGATAAAACTTCGTTTGAATTAGCATCTATCGTCACAATATAAGGAAGTTTTATTCCAGTCATTTCGCCTTCTTCGTCAACGTCTTCGTAACCGTCAAGCTCTAAATTGCAATGTACTTCATATAAAACAGATATCTCTCCATCATCGTAAGATGGCTCCATACCAGAAAGCTTATCTATTTCTTCTTTAACACCAGAATAGTTTTCTGCGTTATCACCACTTTCTAAATCTATCTTTCTGTAAAAACCTAGTGCTTGTAATTTTCTAACTTCGTTTTCTGATATTTTTACAACATTAGTAATTCTAGGACAAGTTTCTAAATCAGTTGTAAAGTAAGGAACAATTAAATCTTCAGGCGCAATAAACTTAGATACAGCTCTACCTAAACTTTCATCATAATAAACTTTTTTAAATGCAGATCCTGCTAGTGGTAAATAAAATAATAGTTGGTCTAACTCTTGATCAAACTCTTCCATTACATGAGTAATTTGGTAGTTCATAAACTCTTTAACTCTTTGCGCTTGTTCTTCTACCAAAGAATCATAAGCTCCTATGACTTGAGTTTTAACTGGACCACCTGACGGCAAAAGTTCTTTGTAAGCTTGAGCTTGGAAGGTTGTTACAGCTTCACCTAATAATGGATGTATCACACCAGATGCACCTGCAAAAGGTTCAGATCTTTCAGCATCAAACTTCATGCCTAAATATTTCAATCCATCAGTATAAGTTTTTTCCCAATCTTCTCTTGAGGCTTTATCTTTCTCAATACCAGACATTAACTCATTTGATATATTTGCTAGTTGTTGATCGTCTAAGATTTCAGCTAAGTTTTCGTCAAAACCTGTTTCTACTTCTTCGGTCATGGTTTCGCCTAAAATAGCGCTACCATCTTCTTGCATTTCAAAACCTTCGGTTCCTGATTCCATAATTGCTTCAATAGCAACTTTCATGTTTTCTTGGCCAAGCGGCACTTGATTCTCTTCGTTTAAAACCGTTGGATTAATTTCTTTTTCTATTGCCATTAGTGTAGTACTCTTTTTTCTTCTTCCTCAATCATAGAACTTGGGAATGCGTCAACTAAAGTGCCAACAATTTTAAGATTAAAACGTGTTGCTTCTTTTTCTGCTTGATTCCAGCTTTCTGAAATAATACATGGGCCACTAAATGTTGTACCATCATCCTCATATTCTGTAAGAAATATTAATAACATCTTAATAGTATACCCTCTTTACTGGCGCTTTCTCTCTATCTTCGTAATCATCCCCAAGAGAAACCAAACCACCTTCTCTAAATCTCATTAAAGCTTGAGTCATAGTATCGCATAGGTCATCATTTTTACCAAAGGGAAATGAAGCACATTCCTCTATCATCTCTTCTGCAAACTTTCTTTCGGGCGCATAAACCAAACCAGACTCAAAGATAGGCGCAACTGAGTGCATTCTGGTAGATTTGTCATGTCCTCTGGTTGGAGAGTAATTAACGACAGGTATACCCAATCTTCTAAGTTCGTGAGTTAAAGGGGTACCCGAAGCTTTTGCCTCAATCAATACCATATCAGGTTCCCAATATTGGTATTCTTCGTAAGCTACTCTTTTTAATTCTGGGAAATCCCAACGATCTTTCTGCGCATCTAATAATATAATGCAATCAGGAGAATCGGGTGTAGGTCTAAATACACCCCACGTTGAAATCGCTGAATAGTCTGCTGTTTCTTTTTTACTAAAAGCCGTATCGTAGCTTTGAATAATATAACTTACTGGAGGCAAAGCTTCGCTTTCCCAAGCATTCCACCACTCTCTTTTTACAATAGAACCTTCTTCAGAGGTAGGTGTCTGCATCCATTGTGCGTTCCATTTCTGTACAGGTAAAGATGCTTTTACTTTTTTTAATTCTTCTATAGACCAAAACTCAGGCCATAAAGGATTGTTTGTTTCAGGAAAGATAGCTGGAAACTCTACAACTTCCCATTGATCAGCTGAAGATTCTTTTTGTGAGTCTAACAACTTAGCCGTTAGATCAATTGAACTCCAACGTGTCATCACAAGAATGATAGCTCCACCAGGCTGCAAACGCTGCCTAGGTCCAGAGGTGTACCATTCCCAACAGGCTTCCATAGCCGTAGGACTCAAAGCGTCTTGCTCTGAATGAGGGTCATCAATAATAAGTAGATCCGCACCTCGCCCTGTAATAGCTCCTCCTACACCTGCGGCAAAGTATTCTCCGCCTTTGTCAGTTTCCCAACGACCCGCTGATTTAGAGTCTGCTCGTAGTTCTACTTTAGGAAAGATCTGTTTGTATTCTTCAGCATCCATCATGTTACGAACTTTACGACCAAACCTTACAGCTAACTCACCTGTATGAGTTGTCTGCATAATTTTTCTTCTTGGCTGTTTACCCATAATCCAAGCTGGAAAATAAGTAGAACAAAATTCAGACTTGGTGTGACGAGGAGGCATGTTAATAATAAGTCTGTTGCATTTACCATTAGCAACATCCTCTAACTTTTCTGCAAATATTTTATGATGACGGCCACAAATAAACTCAGGCCACATGTGATCAATAAACTCTAGAAATGTCTCTTGACAACCTTGTTGTTTTTTTAATAACTCAAGACGTTCTTTGAGTATAAGTGTTTCTTTGATCTCTTGATCAGAAAGATGTGCTAGATTCATAAGGCAGCTAGCATATTATCTATACTAACAGGACCACCTGTATTGTAATTTTTCGGATCATACAATTCTGAAACATATTTTATTCTATCTTCAGTCGATTTAATATCTCTGTTGTATCTATTCAATCTTTCAGCGTATTTATTAAGTTGAGTAGCACTATTGTTTTCAACATAGTTTTGTTTTTCTTTGTGTAAGGACTTTAATTTTTTTACTAATGGAGCTGTTACTTTTCTTACTTCTTTGGCTCTTTGCAAAGGATTCATAGAGAGTGTTGCCATAGCTAACAGTATAGCTTGGCGTTCCAATCCCTCAGATCCAACTGGACTGGTGCCAACTTCTTTGATTAAAGTATCTAAATCATTTGGCTTTATAGATCCAACGTCAGGTGGGTTTGGCAATATCGTTTTATTTAATTCATTTAAGGATTCTTGTATACCTACAGGCCCTCCAAATCTAAATGCATCAATACCTTTTTCTTTAACCAGCTTCCTTATTTCGTCATCAATCTTAACGTAGGTGCCTGAATATTTTAAATCATCAGCTGCCGCGTCAACTTTACCAATATACTCTTTTGGATCTACTCCTAATTCTTTAAGCATTTTTTCAATTTCTCTTGGAGCATCTTGATCGTAAAGTTTCTCCAAAAACTGTCTATCTTGCCCACCTTCATCTCCTAGTCTTTTTGCAGCTGAGTCTAAAGAAAAGCCATCATAATTGTTTGATACAGCTTCTAAAAATCTTGATCTAATTGGAAGTTTGTAAGCTATAGTTTTATTATCTACGGCATAAGGATCCATTATAATGCCAGGTATATTATCAGTTTTTACCTTAGATGCTCTTTTAAGTATTTTAACTCCGTTGCCAATATCAAAAGTAGGAGATGGGTTGCTAACCAATTCATTAAAATATTTTAACGCTCTGTCTTCTGGTGTCCCTGGACCATACTTTTGTCTTACAGCAGGAGAACCAGGCTTAATCGCTTCTAATTCATAAAATATTTCATCAAGACTTTTATCAAGAGACTGACTAAAATCTTTTCCTGTTGCATCTTCCAAGTCTGACCTTTTTAAAGTAAATTCTGTAATATCTTCAAAATTGCTTGGCATTAATTTTAGTTTGCTTTGACCAAGCTTTTCTAAGTCTGCGTTTAAATCAGCAAGAGATGGAGAATCTAAACTTAAATCTGTTTCTTTTTGTATTTTTTTTATTTTATTCTGTAACTCTATTTCTTTTCCAGAAAGCTTATTAATTTTAGGTACAACCTTGTTGTATGCATCTTTAGCTTTTTTTGCCTCAACTAATCTTTTTGTATCTTTATATGGAGATACTGAAAAGCTTTCTTTTACTTTTTTTGTAGCGTTTACAAAAGGTTCAAAAATATCTAAACCATTAAAATCTTTTATTGTTTCATCAATTTTATTTATAGAATTTTCTATAGATTTAGCAGTAGACTGACCTCCGCCTACTTTACCAAAAGCCATCAAATCTCCTACGTCTAAAAGAAACTCATCTTTTTGTAGAGGCTTTCCATCTTTGACTAAATTATTTATTCTTTGTTGATCTTTGATAAAAGCTTTTCTTAATTGTTCTGATGATTTTAAATCTCCAGTTTTTCTTGCTGCGCTTGCAATTGCTTTAAAAAAATTTTTATTAGTAGACAATAATTTATGATCGCCTATTTTATCAATATCAACTTCATCACGAATTCTGTTTACAGTAATAGCAAAATTTTCATTTATTGCTTTTACAGTTGGTTTATCTAAAATTAAATTTATTTGGTTTATTTTATTTCCAGTAAAGGCTTCTCCTAATTCTTTTGAATAATCAGATTGAATCCTGCCTAAATTTAAAACTTTATCTCCTTTGTCAACTATTGGTTTTGTTGGACCTGTAATTTTTGAACTAGAGGGCCTTACATAAGTAGGCATTTCTAAATCGGCAGCAGCGTCAAAGACATAATGAGCTTCATGATCGGGATGCCCAGAGTAATGCCTGCCAAGATAAGACCCTCTTTCATATTTGTCTTTTGGTAAATGATAAGTAAATTCTGTTTCGTTGCTTAAATATCTTTCATTTTGTGAAGTTAATCTGCGTGGTGCTTCTAATTCTCTGTCAGATACCATTCTTTTTTGTATGCCACCTTTGTCTATTGCTCTTTGGTTTTCTTTAATGTATCTAGCTAATCTTTGTCTAGTGATTTTATCTAAAGGATTTGAAGAATTTATCTCCTTTAAAAGTTTCTCATTCACATCACCAAATTCATCAATTAAATTAAGTAATTTTAATTCTCCGTTTGATACACCACCTTTCTTTAAAGCATTAATGTAGGTAACAATACTGGTTTGATTGGGTAATTTTTTATTGGTATTGATAAACTTAGCGGCTTTAGAAGTAAGTCCTTGGTATTTTCCTATGCCTGAACCTGAAATAGTTCCTGTAAAACTCATCTCATCTAAAGACAAGGGTTTAAATTCTTCTACTTTAGGTACAGGTACATCTTTGACAGCCTCTTCTACAACTTCAGCTGTTTCTGTTTTTATGGGTACGACTGGAGTATCGACAATAGGGTCTATTGCTTTTACAGCTTTAGCACCACGAAACAGTCTAAATAACGGTAATAAACTAATAGCACTAAGACCAGATAAACCGTAATTTCCTAGTGCGCCAAGAAAGTCTTTTTCAGCTACATTTTTTGCGCCTCTAGCACCAAACTCACCTACTTCATAAACTGCAAGTGCGTCTCCGATTCCAGGAGATACACTAATCGCTAATTGATCTACAAATGGAAGTTCCTCAAAATCACGATAAGCCTCACGAATGTTACCTTCGGATGCTGCCTTTTTAAGGTTTTCTAGTACTTCTGCTCTGTTTGCCATTAAAGTAATTCAGGTTGATAGCCTTCTAGCTGTTTTAATATTTTTTCTTCGTTAATGCTCAATTCTTTAAATGTATCGCTAGATTTTTTCATGAGTTTGCTGCCTCCAAGTTCTCCCACTCTATCTTCGGCTTGCCCTCTTTTAAAATCTACTTGAGCTTGACGTTTTCTTTGTCTAATTCTTTGTAAGGAATCATACAATCTTTTAGCTTTTTTTGCAGATAATCCTGTTTTAATAAAAGGACCTCCTGCTAAGGCTGCATAATCTACTGGGTCTGTTGGATCAAAAAAGATATCGGTAACATCTTTAACTGAGATGGATTCTTCTGGGGGGCTATCTAGTTTTTTTTTTCGAGATCTGAAAGTATATCGTCAAGATAATCTCTATCCATATTAGATATGGTTCTTCCTGATTCTCCAAGCATAGCTCTTATATCTCTTGGCTTTAGCCTTTCAAGATCTCTGTTAGATAGTGTTCTTCCTGATTCTCCAAGAATCTCTCTATAAGATATTGGAGCTGGAATCGTTTCTGAAAGTATATCGTCAAGAGTTGGCTCGCCTACATAATCTCCATAATTTTGAGGACCAATACTTGTAATAAATTCTTCAAAACCATCAAATTTAGGACCAACCATCTCAGGTCTTCCACTTGTCCTTAATGGGTTTATGCTGTTTTTAATATCAATTATTTGTGCATCAGCATCATTAATTTGATCCACGATCATGTCGTATGATTGTCTATCGTTATTTGCTAATGCTTCTTGAAGTTTATTTTCTAATATCCCAATTTTTGTTTCTATACCAAATATTTGTTGTTGTGGGTCTGAATTAAGAAAGTCAACCATATTTGCATCTCTGCCTGCTGACATCATCATTCTTGGTTGACCTTGCATTTGGTTCATTACAGGAGGTGCCATTCTTTCCTCTGGCATAATAGGCATTCCAAGATCTAAATTAGGAATTATATCTGGAGCTACGGCTGGAGGTACATAATCAGGGTTTGGCCCAACTGGTTTTGGCATAGGAATAAATCTTTCTGTGCTACCAGACGCTAGATTAAACCTTGGTTGATACAAGTAATTTTCGTCTGCTAAATCTATTCCCTTATCTATTAATTGTTGAGCAAATCTATCACTCATGCCTTCAGGTTTAAAACTTGAAGCTGGCATCCTTTCTGGTATAGGCTGAGGCATTCGCATTTGTTGATTTCTTAATTGTTTTTGCAATCTATCCTGCAATTGTGTGTTGAGTCTACGATACAGATCAGCCAATCCGCCGAGTTCGGGAGCTTTTTGAGGCGGACCAAATTTAACGCCACTACCTATATTTCGCCTGTTTGTATTTCGTAATCCAGTCAAAACAGATCGCCCTCTGTTAAATGGAGCTAGTTCTGGCGATACAATTTTATTTCGTACCTTTTTTCTTAATTTATTAAAGAATCCCATAAAAATTAACCACCAGTTCTAATCTTTCTTTTTATTTTTTGTTTTGCTGAAGAGGTTGGTCTTGTGATGCCTGCTCCACTTACTTTTGGTTTGTTAACTCCTTTGGCTAATTTCTTAGGCGCAGATTTTGAAATCTTAGCCATAGTACTACCCGCTGTTTTAGATCTTGTTCCTACTAGGGGTTTTGGTCTTTGTACAACTGGTTTTTTCTTAGCAATAGGTATTGCTTTACCAAATTGTTTTTTAGCTGGAGACATTTTATTTTTTGGCTTTGCAGGTAAACTTGAGGATTTTATTCTAGACGAACCTTGTTTTTTTATTGCAGTTCCGCCAGCAAACAATTTTTTTCTTCTTTTCATAATATTAACCTCTTTTTAAAATAATATATTAATTATATGGTAAAACCAAGTGCGCCTTCGCCCATTCCAAACATTTCTTCTGCCATTTCTAACTCTTCAAGAGTCATACCGATTTGCTGGAGGAATTGTTCTACTTGTTCTTCGGTAGCACCCTCAGCCATCATTTGTTCTACAATTTTCATAATTTGCATGAGGGCTTCCTTAGCCTCGGCTTTTTCTTGCTCACTCAAGCTATCAATTTGTTGTTGTAATTCGTTAGGTAAAGTTGGGCCTGCTGGAGTCCCTTGCATCATTTGTTGGTCTGGCATCATTACAGGTGCAACGTCCATACCCATCATATCTTCATCCATAATTCTATCCTTAGTGGGTGTCGGCAGATCTTATCCTTGGGGGAGATAAAGGAGATATAAATCTTTAGATCTGCCTAAACCGATTTTACAATAATTCGATTGTACCACCTGTTTTGATGAAATGTAAAAAAAATGAAATTTGTTTGAGAGAGATCTTGTCCTTGTGTGTGTCTCTACTGGTCTAGCCAATTTTTGTGTCCCCCCCATCCGCCTGACCCGATTCCCGATCCGATTTGCCTGACAAATAGAGTCCCATAAAAAAGGGGGCGTAATGCCCCCTAATTCCTCCAAGGTTTTTTTAGTTGATGTTATCGGGATTGCCAAGCGGCGGCACTAAAGTCATGCCGATCTGCTCAGCTGTTGGCTGACCCATTAACTCGCGCATCTCGGAGTTAATGCCACCATTTGAAATGATGTGCTGACCATTAATGATGAGACTGTTACAAGCTGTCTCGATTGCTTTGCCAACAACCTGTTGACCTGTCTCATCATATAAGTTTATTTCTATCTTCATATTGACCTCCTAATAGTCATTTATTTAATTAAGTTAATTTAAACACTTTGGTTACATCTTGTCAACAACTATTTTCATTTATTTTTCAGACCTGCTTTGGCGAACCCTGGCTGCGAAACGCCAGATCTCCTGGGCTGCGTGAAGCCTCTTGTGTGTGTTAAGGTACCTGCCAGCTGAGCGGCCCGACCCGAAACTGATACTCAGCCCCGATCCCGACCGCCCATTAGGAACACCAGCAGGTAAATAAAAATGGTTAGCTCAAGCACTTATACATCTCTTCCCAGTAATCATCGATATATTCGTAATCCCAGATTGGAAAGCTGCACTTGTCCGAACCCCAAAAGCCCTGGATCTCTCCTTCAAATGTGTCAACCCAAACATTAGGACCGCCTCCCGCTATCATTAGCCTAGCGCCCAGGTATTCCCCGCTTCCGTCAATTATGTAACGAATGGCGTAGGCCTCATAACGACAGTTCTCGTCACCATCTGGGTAAAACATCATGCAACCGTTAGATGCATCTTCAGCATATGTCTTGCACATGTGACGCAGTTGTTTTTCACAGTCACTCATGCTACTGCCCCCCACTGTTCAGCCATCGCTCGCGCTAACCCTTTATGAAACTTGCTTCTAAACTTCCAACGATCGGGACCAGGACTGGCAAGATGAATATCATGTCTTGCCGTTTCTCTAGTCAGCTCGCTTGTCTTCTGTAACAACGGTAGGTTCTTCAACCAAAGGCAGGTGCGTTTACTTACGTTGTCTTCAGCCTCAACCGAGTCAGCGAACTCGTAGGGTTGGACGCTTTGCGCAAACGGCTCAAAGTTCTCTATTCTGGCCTTCGCATGCTTATGCATGATGGGGTTTTCAATTGCGATCCGCGGCACGTCTGCGTTCCAAAGATCCGAAAAGAGTGCTGCACCTTCATCCAGCTCCTCCCACATCTCTTCGACAGTTTTGCCAGGAGGTGCTTTGTGCAACCAACGCACACCAGAATTACAAAGCCTGGTGCAGGGTGGATGGGCCACCATTAATAGATCCCAAGCTTCCATCTCTAGAACATTTCTGATGTCGTCCTGGATGTGACGGTTGGTCTGATCATCCGCTGGGAGTATGTCGCAGCTCCAAGCGTCATGACCGTTATCAATAAAAGCGTTTCTAACGATTCCGCTAGTCTCGCATCCAATTAGTATTTTCATCTTCTTCTCCTAAATAAGTTAATGAGCCTTTAATATAACTGACTGGTTACATCTTGTCAACTATTAATTTAAAGATCTTTGAACCAGTACTGTCGTCCTGGCCAGAGCTGCTGCGGGCCTCACTTGTGTTTGTCTTGTGTGTTTCTTCCTGCTTCGCAGAGCTGATGGACGCATTTAGATCCCCGACTTAGATCCCCGACCATCCTGCTGGGCAAAAAAAACCCCTCGAAAAAGAGGGGCTTAGAATAGTTAGAGATCTATTAATCTAACAACACCATATAGGCTTCTGGTTCATGCTCTATAAACCAATCAATACCTTTTCTAACAATCTCCCAATCGGGATTAGGCATGACTTGCATCCCCATAATGGTATCGTAAACAGCAACCGCATCTGGTGGGATTGTGCATGATGCGCCGCCAAATATATTCTTTACCTCTTGCGGCTCTTTGTCTAAGATGTCGCACTTAAAAGGTAAGGTTCTTTCTTTCAATTCTTCTGTCATTATTTTCTCCTAAATTAATTAATGAAGTTCTAATATAACTAATTGGATACAAACTGTCAACTACTAATTATAGATCTATTTCATCCTCTCCTGGACAGGGCTGCAACCCCCCTGGTGTGTTTGTGTTTGTGTGTATCTTATGTGTGTGTAATCTGCTTTGCCGAATCCAAAAGCCCGACCCCGATTCCCCGACAAAAAAAACCCCGAGTAGATCGGGGTCAGTTTGGAGTTAGTTAGTTAGTTCATAAACTTACCTCCTGTTCTAAAATTTTCATCATATCTTCGACAGTCTCTGCCCCCACTTGAGCAATCAAGATTGCATTACATAAAGAGTTTTGAACACTCCAAGAACTCTCTAAATTTAAACGATAATCTGAATTTTGATTATTGCGATAATCATAATGATCGCTTAACGAAAAATACTCAGAAGGATTGGTTTGATTAAAGTCATTAATCTCTTTAGAAATAGCCACATTTAGCTTTTCACTTTCTTTGAGTATTTTGTTTCTTTCTGCTTTTAACTTTGTCAGCTTTTTATAAGTAGCAGTCTTTTTAAAAGCCTCATTTTTGGTAATCATTTGAGATTCCATTCTTCTATAGAACTTGTTAGCTATCGCTTCTCGTTCTTGTTTATTGGTTTTCATTTTATATACCTCCTAAAAGTATGTTGTTTAAATGAACCATAAGTATAACACGAGTGGATACATTCTGTCTAACTATTTAGTAATCATCTTTCTTCCACAAACGGCGTCCCAGCTCGGATCTGGAAGACGCCAGAGCTACGCAGATCCTCCTGTTGTGTTATCATGTGTTATGCCTTGCAGAAATCCCGAACCCCGACACCCGATTCAAATGCCCCGACCCGACCCGAATGATTTATCAACCTTTCAAGACCATCAACGGCGTCTCCTGGAAGGATCTGGAAGCTCTGTTGTGTTGTGTTATGTGTAGCAATACACCCCTCATTTAATATTCTTTAGCTTAACCCGACCCGACCCGATTTTTTCCTAGCTTTTTTGTGGGGGAGAGAGGGAAAGAGAGGGGGGATGCGATTAACTTTCGAATTCCTCGCATATGCGTAAATATAACTATAAAAAATAATTACATTTTGTATAACAAAACACTTGCATATATTGGATACATTTAGTAGTATTAAAGAGTGATAAATATTTTAACCCTCAAACTTTTAGGAGAGTAATTATGGGAACAAGAAGTAATATAGCGTATCAAAAACCAAATGGAAAAGTAGTCGTAATGTATTGTCATTATGACGGCTACCCAGAATACAACGGCAAGATACTTTATAACCACTACAACCACCACAAGAAAGCAATCGCTTTAGTAGACAACGGCTATCAGTCTGGTCTTAAAGAAACAATAATAGAATCAAACGAGGGTAGAGTTCATCAAGAACCACCTCAAACATTTCATTCTATTCATGCTTTCTTAATGAATGTGCAGTTCGATATTGAATGGATTTACCTATTCAAAAACAACTCTTGGTATGTAGCTGAAACCAAGATGATTAAAATGCCTAATGGCAGATATGATCTTGCAACTTTACATGACAAAGACTTTACACCTCTTTGGGCGTACTTCACAAAACATAATATTGCCGTTGGTGATCAGTCATGAAGTATAAATTTAAAGAACGCAACAAGTTCAAACATATCAGAAGAAACATTTTTGATATACCTACTGGGGAGTTAGATACTCCCCTAACTAACGGACATCAAGTCTTAGAGTTTCTCTTAAGTGTAGCCAATAAAGAACGCTACCAATTCAAAGCAAGGGGTAGAGGTAGCCGTAAGTTTTATGGTAATAGCCAAGACTTGCCACTAGACCACGCTGAAAAAATAGCACTTTATCACTCTACAAAAAATAATATTGCAGAGAAAGAACACCAAGAATACAGACGATCTAAGTCAGCTTGGGAGATAAGTTATAAACTCAGACAAATTAAAGATGCGATTGAAATGCATAACAATTGTTTTGACAACGACTTAGAAATTAATTTAGAGGTAAACGAAAATGAAGTATGAAGTTAAATTTGGTATGGCAAGAGCATACTACACACCAGAATTGCATGAAAATACTAGAACTAAAATATTTAACAATAAAAATAAAGCAGAAGATTATTTAAAAAGATTACAAAATTTTGGTTTTAAAGATTCTGTATTTTCTGAATTTAATCTTATAGCTTGGACAGAATTAAATAAGATTAATTTAAAGGAGAACGAAGATGAAAGAATTAGTAATTAAGCAGACTTGTTATTACAAAGTAAAGGTAAGTACTGATGATATTAAAAAAGATAGAGTATTAGAAAATATTAATACTCATCCTATAGCGCTTTGTGAAAATTCAGAATTACAAGATATTAATACCGAAGTTATGGAGAACGAAGATGAATAATTTAGATAATATTGGTGTAGATGAACTTGATTATGATATTCAAAATCATATGAAATTTTCTTGGTTTGATACTGATGCTTACGAATTTAACAAAGACGATAACAATGGTTATGTTTTTGGAATTGTGTCTTGGTATGGTCAATATGATTTAGATACTGTTGCTGATTGGTATAACTCTGATGGTTCAGATATATCTTGGGAATGGTTTGCTACCGAGCAAGAACGAGATCAAGCATTTAAGGAGAACGAAAATGCTTAACCTTTTAGAAATACTTTTTGAAATTACAACCCTTTTAGTGCTTGTAGCAATTTTATATATAATAATAACTGAAGATAATAATAGGAGATAAGATGACCCAATATTCAGACCAAGTAGAAAAACGCAGGCAGGAAACCCTGGAAGAAAGAATGGATACCACTCTTACTTGTTATTACTTTCAAAAGCATGAAAGTAATGAAGATATAGAGGATTACCGACAGCTTGATTATGCAAGTGGACGCAGAGTCATAACTAATATCAGTAAACCTGGCAGACCCAAGACAACCCAAACAGAACCTATGCGCAAATGGTTATATGAAACCTTCTTTGCTAAATGATTGAGATAATTGGATATATATTCGGAGTAGGCTTTCTTATTTGGCTAACCGTTATTTTTGGTGTTTTTATCGCAGTTAAATACTTTGAGAACCTATGAAAAGATACCGTTATGTTATTGTCAAACAAGATAAACCCAACACTTTGCTTCCATATGGCGTAGAAGTTTATCTAAACAAAGACAAAGAACCCATCCGATCTTATTGGTTTAAAACACCCCAAGACAGAATAGAGGGCCTCAAGATTGTTGCTAATTATGATTAATCTCGATACAATCCGAAAGTGGTACTTGTTTGATTGGATTCAATATATCTTCTACTCTCCTAAAAGTATGTATCTTATGAGTGCCACACTCTCATGAGTTTCTTATTTTACCTAGCACTATTCTTATACATCCTTGTATTTATTCTGGATAGACCTAACCAAAACTAATCAAAACTTTCTTCTTCTTCTAAATCCGTAGCTTGATCTATTGCTTCCTGTTTTAGATCTTCCTGTTCCAACCTTTCCAAACTATCAGCTTCATCTTCCAGCTCGCCTGGATCCAGAAGACCGTCAGTTTTATTGGCTAAGACCACATTCCCCATCAGCTGCTCAAGTCGTTTCTCTACTTCTTCCCGACTCATTTGATCTACCTTCCCGAACATAACCTCTTTTCTATCCACCACAAGACCCCCGACCTTTAACAAACTATTTTGTGCCGATATGGCAGCGTTAAAGGACCCCGCTTCGAGGGCCTTGTCTCTAATATCATATAAATCCTGGACAGCTCTATCATAATTTAACTCATACTTCTTCTTAGCTTCATTCATCAGATAGTTATATTCTTTGCGAATAGTAGGATGATTCATGAGCTTATTGGCAGATTGACGAGCATCTTTATACCCAGCCTTATGTGCGCATTCTACGAGAGATAAACGAGGATTATTGACAGCTTGCCAAATAAAGTTTCTTTGTCTGCGATTGAGTGAATTGTCTAGATTAGCGAATTCTATAGGAGCTTCTTCTTCTGGAGAAAGGATAGGTTCATATTCTAATTTATTTTTTCTATAACCCATGTTGTTTTAAGCATATTAGAGTGAGATAGTTATTAATACCTACCCCCACTTTACCCTAAAGTGTATTGAGAGGATACCTTACAACAAATTACTTCGTCAAGATATTTATGATTTATTTATCTATATTTCCTTCTTTCCTGTGACAAAAATGAAAAAAATAAAATAATCGTCAAACCCGCATTCTTATCATGTTTTCTTGCGTCATACATTTATGACAATAATAAGACAATAATAGATTAGTCATTATCTGGCGTAAATTCTATGACAGTTTCACCCAGTTCTACATATTGATTGAGGATCTCATCTACTAAATGCAGCAGCTTATCATCATCCTCTTCTACAAGCTTTTGTAGACTCCACACACAATAGCTCAATGAAGTTAAAACAACGCTTAACTTATCCTCGCCTCTTAGTGTGTAATTGTTAAAAAGATTCTCTAAACGCGAAACCACCTCAGCTAGAGTTGGCTTTTGCATCTTACTTTGGATTGGGACTACTTTGACTGTCATTAATTAACTATAACTTATTCAGTAAAATTATCTAGATCTTCTTGTTTAACCTCATGTGCAACATGACGCATCAATATATCAATAAGTTCTAGCTTTTCAGACCTGGAAAGACTATGAAACTGGCTCACGATTGTTTGTATTAACTCTGTACTACTCATATTTTTATCCCTTATATAAAAGCGGGGGATTGTTTCGCCAAGCTCCCCCGATACTTATGCAGACTATCCAGCTTAATTGCTGAATGACGCGAACTAAACTATTTGAATGTTCTCAAACTCTTCGTTATGAAACATACGAACTTCTTCCTCTGGACAGGATGACTCGAAGTTTAAGTTTTCTTTGTGATATTTCTTGTAGGCCCCCACAAGATTATCTGTTTTCTTATCAGCCAGATCATTCTCAGCCTGGTCATAAGACAAACGCATTAACATGTACATATCGCTAGTTCTACCCATTTGTAACCTCCTAAAGTTTCTATATGTAGACATTATAGACTTTTTCCTTTAAAATGCAATGAAACACATTTACTTAGGAGAGTAATATGCAAACAACTAAAGAACAGATAGATGCAATCTTAAATGCATCAAACGAAAGAGAGATCACTAAAGATCGTCTTAACTACACTTTGTTTGAACTGAAGGCTAACATCTCAGATCTAACAGAGATTGTTAATAAGCTTACAGATGCCGTTGATAGCATGAAGGAGGCGTCATGAAAATAATGCCAGAAATCTTAGAGAACGAAGAACATATGGTCCTCGGGGATGCTGTCTATTTCCCAGATATGGAACATAACTTCTATCATTCAGTACCAGGGATCTCATCATCAAACATTAGAAGGTTTGGCCAGAGTCAGCTTCATGCATTTGAAGAGGAACATGAGACTACCCCAGCCATGAAGTTTGGAACTGCCGCTCACTCGCTTATTGTTGAGGGAGAGGAAGCTTTTGTGAATGATGTGGTGTGCTTGAGTGGATCTCCATACACCAACGCTAACAAAGAGTTAAAGAAGGAGTATGAAGACAGAGGATTAACCGTTATTACTGCTAAAGATAAAGACACTCTTTACAGTATGAAGGAGGCTTTGATACCAGAGGGTATTAAACATCTATCAGCTGATGAGGGAGAATATCCAAGTGTGTTCAACTCTCCCTTTGAAAGAGCAATCTTTTGGTGGGAGAAAGATCTATTGCTTAAAGTTAAGTCAGATGTGCTTAGATACCCTGTCAGTATGCCTCATGAGTCTAACTCTATTATTCTTGTTGATTATAAAACTACGACTGATTGCTCAGTTCGAGGCTTTACTTCATCTATCAAGAAGTATCAGTACGATCTTCAAGCCGCTTGGTATAAGCGTGGCTTTGAGAAAGCTGGCTTTCATGTGGCTGATTTTATCTTTGTTGCGCAAGAAAAGAAAAAACCTTTTGCAAGTAAGATTTTCAAAATGAATCATGATGACATGACTGCTGGTTGGCTCAAGCTTGAACATTTGTTAGGCGAATACAACGCTGTATTAAACGGCAAAGAAGCTACGATCTATAACTCACCTAATATTGTGACTGTAGATCTTGGAGATAGGAAGTGAGCAAAGTCAAAAATGATCCAGTAAACCAACCACCTCATTATTTGCAGGGGGGTCTTGAATGTTTAGATGTGCTTGAATCTATGCTTACGGCTGAAGAATTTAAAGGCTACTGCAAAGGTAATGCCGTTAAATATATTTGGAGAGAAGATCATAAAGGCGCAAACATTCAAGATTTAAAGAAAGCAGTTTTCTATTTAAACCGTATCATTAAAAAGTTGGAGAACATGTAATGATTAATTATCCTTGTGGTTGGTTTGATGTAGAACAGTTGCCTGGTGGTTCTGGAGAAAAAGAGGATGACTGAACTAAAAAAAGAAAGAGAGGTCTTGGTTCAAGCAAAGTTTTATGTTGATGCTGTAGATCCAAACGCTGCAAACGTTCCAGATTTATTAAGAAAAAAGTTTGAAACTGAGGTAGATAAAAATAAAATATTCTTTTCCATTTGCATACCAGGTGATAATAGCAAAATAGATTTAGAAAAACTTGTCGAAGAAAACAACGATCTCTTACATAAGGTTAAATTTTGGCAAGAACTTTATCTAAAAGCTATAGATCCAAATACCGAAAAAACGTGATAACTTCGTTAAGGGTAAACCCTAGGGTAAGGTAAGAAAACGTCACCAACGGCCTCTCAGAAGGTCGTTTTTTTTTAAAACACAAAAAAAAGGGGCATATAGCCCCCTTCTTTCTTTTACACCTAGAATGGAGGTTTATCTCCAGGTGCAGCTGGTTTCATCTCTGAAGGTTCCATCTTAATGATTTTAGTCTTCAACGAAGTAACAGCTTGGCCGTCATTATTAGTCCAGTTGTCTTCATACTGTCTAATGCCAACTTTAAGTTGCTTACCAATAAAATCTTTTGCAAGATCTGGTAGCTTTTTAAATCCACAAACAAGAGCAAGCCGACTAAATATCTCGCTTGCTATTCTTTTTGAATCTTCGTTAGCAGACCATAAGTTATACCATTCATTATGATCTCGGTAGTTACCGCCATCAATTTGAAAAGTTACCTTCTGCGTCCAATTACCGCTGTTAGATTTATATTTCTCAGCAGCAATAATCTTTGCCTCGTACTCACCAGTTGGAGCAACCTCTGGACCTTTCGATTCCATTTGCTCCGCATTCTCAAAAAAATCAACGCCATCAAAATCTGACATTACGCACTCTCCTTATTTTCAATATTAATATTAAACCCTAATTTTGTAATTAGAGCAGTTAGATTTGGTTCCTCAAAGGCTTCTAGCTTACCGCTACGATCTTTGGCTGTGTAGCCTTGACCTATCCTTGTTTGTAACCACCTTGCAGCTACGGGATTACCGTCATCATCTTGATCTTCGATAACTCGTAGTGCCAAAACCTCGTCAAAGAAATACGTAATTGCATCCCCCAAAGGTTTACTTGCCATCTTAGGACCAAAGAAAAATACACCATCATTATTTTCTTTACCTTCTTTGCAAAGAAATAATACATGCATATCTAGATCCCTAAATGATCTCATTAGACTTGTAACAGCTTCACTTACGTTTTGATAAGCCATTCTTCCGTCTTTGTTTCTACCTTTCTCATGTACCAACAAGATCTCAGAAATCTCTGATACAGAGTCTAAACATACGCTATCGTAGACTAATTCACCAGATTTAAGAGCAGCATACACTTCTCTTAAATCGTCATAATTAGATACTTCAATAGCAGATACGTTAGGCGCATCTTTAATGGAAAGCAAACCAGCTTCCGCACTAATAACTAAAACCTTACCTGGCATACTTTGTGTTGAAAAAGTTTTACCAGCTCCCGCTTGACCATATACAAGAAGCTTGGCCCCTTGTTGGTCCACCAATTTATCAGGTGTTTTTATCTTATCTTTTAAGCTCATGATCTACCCTCCTATAGTTTGTGTAAAAATGAACTTGATTATTATAACCCAAGAAACTACAATATGTAAATCATATTATTTAGGAGAAGTATATGAGCAAACAAAACGATATAACTTGGCTAGCTAATTACTATTTTAGGTCCAAGGCTATTGCAACAAAAAAATTAAAGGAGTTAAGTACTATGGGCGTTCAACCAAAGCATAAAGAAAGAAAAGTAGATCAATACACATTATCTGGTTATATAAAGTTTTTAGGTCATAAAAAAGCAGCAGAAGATTTTAATTGTTCTGAAGCATCATGCAAATCCTGGAGGTATGGATACAGGCAACCATCTATAGCGCAAGCTAAACAGATCATCCAAGCAACAGAGGGAAGATTAGACTTTGAATCTATTTACGGTTCTATATCTGAAATTTTAGAAGAACAAAAATAGTATGTTCCAACTCAATATTACCGAGGATGACTCGTCCTTGGATATTGCGCTGGCTTATTATGATGATGGATATAATGTAGTACCTTTACAAAGATCTAACAAAAAACCTCCATCATTTTTAAAAGGCTGGGAACAATATAAGGAAACAAGACCCACTAGGGAACTTGTAGAGTCTTGGTTTAAAGATAGAGACAATTTAGTTGTCGCATTAGTTTGTGGCAAGTTTGTTGTTGTTGATGCAGATTCACCAGAGGCTATGGATTGGGTAGAAAAGAATTTACCTGCTTGTCCATTTAAAGTCATAACTGGTAAGGGTATGCATTACTATTATAACAATCCAGAAAACTATACAACCTTTGCAACCAGAAGGACCAACGAAACACCTATTGAACGACTAATAGATATTAGGGGTGTGGGTGGTCTTATTATTGCTCCATATAACCGTCATGCTAATGGCCAAGTTTATAAGCCTGTTATGTTTCCAGACTGGAAAATACATGACCATACAGATCTTCCAGACTTTACTGAAAAAGAATACTTACAGATTACAGGCGTTCCTAAGATTGACAGCAGTAAACAAACGGCACCTTTCTCCTTGGATGGCGTGTTGGAAGGATCTAGGAATGATGGAGCTGCTAGGATTGCAGGCTATCTTATATCTAAAAATGTAAACTTAGAATTTGTTAGAGTCTTTTTACAAAATTGGAATAAGAATAATAACCCACCACTACCGCAACAAGAAGTTGATTCAGTTGTTGATAATGTTAAAAGAACACATGATCGTAAGAATCAGATAGCTCCACTATTTATACAGTCAACCGAAAGCATTACACCACCTAAAGATTTATTCTCGCCACCTGGACTGCTTAAAAGCATGTTTGACTTTTGTGAGGATATTGCTCAAGTTCCGCAACCAGAACTATCTCTTGTAGGGGCGTTAGCATTAGCAAGTGTTACTTGTGGAAGATTATATAGAACAAACATGAATAACTTTTCTAGTATGTATTTTATGGGTGTTGCTAAATCGGGGCAGGGAAAAGAAAACATCAAAACATTTATTGAATCTGTACTAAATGCTTCAGATCAAGAAAAGTTAATTGTTGGTGATGGTTATACATCAAGTGGTGCTGTTCACTCTGTTCTTAAAATAAGACCAACACAAATAACAATTATGGATGAGTTCGGTAAAAGACTTGAGGCTATAAGTAATGCTGGTAACACAAACAAAGAAGACGGCATACAAACACTTATGGAAGCTTGGGGGCGTTGCCATGGGACTCTACGACCAGACAACTATTCTCTTATGGCAGTACAAGAAGAGTACAAAGAAAAGATGATGAATAGAGTTACACATAAACCAGCTATTACATTAGTTGGATTATCTGTACCCAAAAACTTTTACGGCGCACTTAACAGCGGAAGGATAGCAGATGGTTTTCTTAACAGGTTTGTAGTTGTTGAATCTAATGAACCAAGACGTGTTGGAGATCTAAAAAGATTTAAAGAGCCACCTACAAGTATAGTCAACTGGGTTAATTATGTTCGTAGAATGAAAGGTAATTTATCTGATGCAGCAAGAGATAATGCAGAGTTAGATTTAAACCAAACTGTACTAGAGTTTGATAAACCATCAGAAGAACTGTTACAAGACTTTGCTAGGGAGATTATTAAAAGACAAGACATATTAGAAAAAGATAACTTAGAACCTTTGCTCAGTAGATCCAGAGAGAAGGCTATGAGATTATCTTTGCTTTGTACTTTAGCTTCTAGTGCTGATGCAACAAAGATTACAGCTGATATAACTAAGTGGGCGATTGATTACATTAGATACTACGATCTTATGTTTATTGAGTCTTGTAGAGACAAAGTAGCAAGTTCTGCAACAGAGTCTAAGATTAAACAAGTCTTATCATTTATTAGATCTAGAAATGGAGAAGGCATATCTAAAAGAGAAGTAGATAGGCATGAACTATTTAGAAGCATGAAGTCATACGAAGTAAAAGAAATTATAGAACGATTAAAAAATGCTGGAGAAATCCAGGAAATTGAAATAAAAGTTGGGGGCAAAGGCAGACCAACCAAAAGGTTTGTTGCCGTAGATCCTAACTTCTTTGAGGAATAATATGAAGACACCATCATTAGAAAGCAGAGAAGATCAGAAAAGAGAAGAACGAGTCGCAGGATTCTTGGAGGGCCTTTGGGGAGTTAGTTGTCATAAGTTACCCACAAGTTATTCACTAGATTATTGGATAGAGTCGCAAGAAAAAAACTATTGGTGCGAAGTTAAATGTCGTACCTTTGCGTATGACAAGTATGACACTTTGATAATTTCTACGAATAAACTTAGAAAAGGATCTTCGTTTGCATTAGCAACAGGGGTACCGTTCATTATTGTTTATGCTATGACTGATGGTATTTATATGCATGAATGGAAGAAAGACTTTGTTTATGATGTCAGAATGAATGTAAGTGATAATCCTACCTATGACGAAGACAACGAACCTTACATACATATACCGTTAGAAGAGTGGATCTGTTTATCAGATAAGCCTTTGGGTATGGACCGTAATGAAATAGGTTTCTGATGAGAAAGAATGCACCAACAACCAAACTTACTAAAGAACAAGAAGCCTGGATGGAGAAACAAAAGTTATATGCAACTCACCCTATCTATAATAATTCTTTAATAAGAAAGATTTGCAATGATTTTGATGGGAAAGTAATTGAAGTAAACGGTAGAAGTATTACCCAAGCCTAGAAGGTCTACCGAATAACTGTTCGTCTAGATCTAATCTTTCTTGTGATAAAGGATCTAGGTTAGGCATTTCAATTGATGAAATATCTGGTAGAGGTATGTTTTGAACAACAGGTGCTTGAGTTGACCGTAAGTTTTGTCTTGTTTGTTGTTCTATATCCTCTACTCCAGTAACTACTTCTTGTGCTGCTTTTTTTGTATCGTTAATTATTTCTTCAACTCCTGCTGCATCTATTACGCCATCCATAATATCACCAGCTAATGATCCTGCTTGCTCTGCTTCCATACCTAACTCTCTTACAAGAGTTTGTCTTATTGCTTGTTCGGTCATATCTACAGAAGTTATAACTGAACCTTTATCTGTTTTAGCAAATGCAGCTACTACTCTAGGAGAAGCAAAAAGTTTTCTTGCAACTGCTAATCCTAAAACCGTAGGTAATACAGCTATTGGGTTAAGGGCCAAACTAGCTCCAATACCAGCAGCAACCAATCCACCAGCTGCGCCTCCACGACCAGCTTCTTGTTTAGTTAAAGTGTCTATTGTTCTTTGAAAGTTTTTTAAACCTTGGGTAAGCTCTTTGCCAAACATAGCATCTAAGGTTTCATCACCATAAGAATCTAAAGCTGTTTTTAAATTACCAGGCTTAAATAAATCTGTAATTCTTCCTTTTCCATTTAAGTCTATAGACTTAGATAAAAGTTTTTGCATGCTTGCTTGTTGTATGCTGGTAAACACCTCATCACTTACGGTATCTTTTAATATCTGTATATTTGCATTAGCGTTAGGCCTAAAAATTATATTAACCGTTTCATCTATTCCTTTTAACGGTAAATCAGATATTGCTCTGTTGGCCTCTAACTTTAATCTATCTTCAGAAGCTTTAGCTAATTGTTTTAATCCTTGTACAAAAGCCAAGCCTTGATCGCTCGCATTCAAACCAACTTGTCTGCTTGGATTTGTAAAGTCTGCTACTAAGTTTTTTATATCTTGAGGTTTTAATCTTGGGTTGATTTTATTAATTTGATCTATTGTAGTTCTTACAAGGTTGGCTGTATTTTTACCCGTAGCGCTATCAGTAAATAAAGAATCAAATTTTCCAGGATAATCTCTTTCAAATTTTTTAACTTCTTTTGCAAATTGAGTAAAGTTAATTGATTCATCTACAACATCCGTTGATGCTCTAAATGCATCATTAAATAATCTTTGTTTAATTTGAGCTTTTAATCTTTTTTCTGTATTACCAACCTTTCCTGCTTGGGTTAAGTATTTATCATACTGGTTAAGTGCTTTAAATATGTCATCTAACTCAGCTTTATCTCCATTTAAAATAACTTTTTTATAAATTTCATCTACATCAAATGCACCTTTCTGAGAATTAGAAATAATTTTTTTAATTTCCATTCTATCAAATGGAGCCATTCTTTCAGCAGCCGTTCTGTTTGCAATTCTAAGCTGTTCTATTGCATTATTCATATCAGATAGCACGTCACCTTTTACTTCAATTTCATCTCCAAACGAATTAGGATTAAGCTCCTTGTTTCTTTTTATGGTTTTTGCTAATTGAACATTAAAGTTAGTCACACCCTCAACTTCTAATTGAGTTAGAATACTGTTAGGCCCTCCTTTTGGTACAAAATATTCCCCATTTTGATTTACTCTAGAATCATCTAACTTACGCATTACTTCAATAATTACTTTACGCTCTGGGCTTGCTTCAAGAGTATCTCTTGAAATGGTGTTTAATTTTGAGTAAGCATTTCTTATATGTGATAAAGATACTAGGTTTGGATTGCCAAATTCATCTATTGGGTTAGCAACATCTTGTCTTAATTTTGCAAGCGCTTTTTCTATTTGAGCAACTATGCCTCCATCTAACTCATCTTTATTATTTACACCCCAAAAATAATCTGCATCTTTATGTTGTTTAATTAATTTAAGTGATTCATCAACATTATCATATATAACATTACGAATAATTCTGTCAGTTGTTTGTGCTTTCGCAAGTTCTAATCCTGTTTTTCCTTCAGTAGAAACAAGGTCATTAAAAACCTCGTCTACACCCCTGTATTTTTTTCCTAAATCAATTGTTACCTCGCGTCTTGCTTTTGCTAAATTTTCTTTTAACTCATCACTTAACATTTTTCTAGTTGGAGCATCACCATAATTACCAACTTCAATTGCATCATCTACAACCTCATCCAACATTTTTTTAAGTTGTTGGGTAACACTTTTTTCTTTTAATCGTAATGCTTGCAAACTTGCTTGCACCTGTTCATCTAAAGATCCTTTGGTTGCATCTGAAATAGATTTTTGTAGCAAAGCATTTTCTCCGCCTATTTCTTTTAAAAGGTTGTCTATTTCAAGTCTTAAAAAACCAGCAGTTTCTTTGTCTCTGGTATTACCAAGAACCTGTTCAGCAATATCTTGTAATCTTCCAGGAAGTTTTCTACCTAAAGTTGCTTGGGATGCAATACCTTTAAAATCAAATTGTTTAACTCTGCCATCTCTAATTGCTTTTGCTATTTGTCTTTCACTTGCTTCTTTACCTAAACTTGCATCTAATTTCAATATGTCAGTTGCAGACCTTCCCTTGGCCATTTGCCTGTTAAGCCTTAAATCTTCTACTGGCGCATTTTTACCTAAAAATAATTTAAACCCCATTCCAATAAGTTCACCTACACCTTGACCAATAGACCCAAATAAAAATTCACCACCAAACAAATCTTTTAATTCATCTCTTTCTTGAAGCTGAAAACCTTCTTGGTAATCTAATGCTTCTTCCGCAGCTTTACCTACGGATGAGCCTGTTCCAGCAGCAACCATTCTTGCTATTCTGGATCTACCACCAAATAAAGCTGTCAAGCCTTTGATAATTTTTAATTGCGGAGACATAACAGCAATAGCTCCAGCAATCGGGCCAGCTATACCTGCAAAGTCTGCAAGATCTCCAGTCTTTAACCCAAAGTCATTTTCATCAATTATGGTATTTAACGGTATTCTTGAACCGTCAGTAAGTGTTCTGTATTGAATTGGTAGCCCTAGTTCTTCTAAGCCTGTAGGCTTTATTGCTACTTGTCCTTTAGTGTTTCTTGTAAAACCTGATGATCCTACAAAGTTAGATAATACTTGATCTTGTTCGGTTGGAGTTTCTGCTCTGGCTAACTGCGCTCTAAGATTTCTAAGTACGCCTTCTCTTTCAGTACCTTTATCTATTTGTCTTTCAAACTTACCTTTAACTCCTGTTTCATAATCAAAGTTTAATTTGTCATAAAAAGGAGAAACAGCACCAGATGCTATAGTAGCTTTTACTTTTTTCTTTGCTTCTTCTTCTGTATCAGCTTCTACAAATTCAAATACATCTTCAGAAATATTTACTTTATATCTAGGCATTATAAAGTTGTCTCAATATATCCAGAAGAATTATCGCCAAGTCTATAATTTTCTATATTATCAAAATCAAAGTTTAGGATTCTTTGTAATAAAGGAATATTGTTTTGCAAAACTCTTGAAGGATAACCAGCTTCCTGTAAAGCAGTAGCATTAGACGTAATTGTGTCTTGTTGAGTTCTCATGCTTTCTATTATTTGCGCTCTACTATCTGTAAGTTTCTTTTTAAGTTCTGCTGGTGTTGTAAACACGTTTACGCTACCAAAAATATCAGCAACAAGTTCTCTATCTAAGTTAGAAATAGTTTTACCAGATTCTCCTAAAATATCTCTAACAGATCTTTGTGTAACAGTCTTTAAAATAAGATCTGTTCTTTTGGCCGCTGATAGATTGTTCCAATCTGTTTCTCCATAACCAGCAGCAGCTCTTAAATCTTCACTTATTTTAGAAATAAAACCTCCTACACCAAAAGCCCCAGGTTCATTTATATCTTCATTAAGTATTTTATTTAGATCGCTTACAATTCTTTCATCTTCATCAAAATCTTTTAATGCGCCTGTCAAATTTCCTTCAAATTCAACATAATTTTTAATTTGATTTTTATCGTATGGTTCTGCGTTTGCAGCGTCTAAAGCTGCTTCAGCTTTAGCTAACCTCAATTTCATTTGGTAATCTCTTTCTTCTTTGTCAGCCATTAGCTCTCTAGCTGCTCTTTCTTCGGCGGCTTTAGATGCTCCACCTGCAAGACCTGCACCCATCTGACCAGTTCTTGTAAGCTCGCCACCTACGTTTCTAATAAAGTTAAGGAATCTATCAGAGCCAAAGAATCCTGGCTGATCTAATTTTCTACTTATAGGATCATTTTGTTTTCTAAGTTCTTCTTGTTTCACGACATCTGTATCAGTTACAGGTCTTTCAATTTCTGGAAGCTTAGGCAAAGCTATTTCATCTAATGTAGATTTAAATTCATCTTCAGATAAGCCGCTAAACTTAGCTTCATTTTCTGCCAAAGTATCAGCTTCAGTTTTATCCACATCTACCTTTTGTTCTATCGGTTTAATTTCATCTAATAGAGTTGCAATCTCATCATCTTGTTCTAATCTTCCTTCAGGCAATAAATTTCCAAACTCATCTCTACCAATCATTTCTTTTTCATAAGCTAATCTTCTGGCTTCTAAAGAACCAGGACCACCTTCAATACTTAAAGTTTCACTTGTAGTAATAGGCGTAGGGCCGCTAGGTCCGCTAACTTCTGTAACGGTAGCCGTATCTACAATATTTGGTTGATTTAATTCATCAAGATCTTTATCAATATCAAAAATTGGATCTCTTCCAAGAATTTGAGAAATAATATTTGCAGCACCTTTTACTTTTGGAGGAAACGCATCTTGAAAACCTTGAGATAAATTTACATTTGGACTCATACTAGCTGCTGTAAATGTTCTGTCAGGATTAATATTTCTTTCGCCAGTAATTCTTTCTAATGCAGCTCTTGATCTTTCTTGATCAGTTGGAAAAATAGAATCCATTTCATCTCTTTTAAATCCAAATATTCCAGTCCTAACATCATCATCTGCTGTTTTTAAATAATCAGAACCAACAAACTCACCTATCCCAGCTATACCTTTTTTTACATACGGCTCAAAAAATCGACCAGTAGCAATTCCTGCATCTATTAAACCTGTTCCAACATCTCTTGGCTGTAAATACCCAAAAGATCTTTTACTTAAATCAAACGGTTCATCTTGATCTCTAAATTTTTCTAAAGCAGAAGCAACATTTGAGCCTTTGATTAAAGTATCATCTTTAAGTATTGGATATAAATTTCTACCTTTTAAAAATAAATCACTTACAAAATCTTTATCAAGGTTGTAAATTTTTCCTGAAACAGTATCGTATATTTGATTTGGTCCAAGAGGACCGCTGGGTGTACTAGCGCCACCACCATTTGAAAACATCTTTCTATTAAGAAAGTTCATGTTAGTTTCCTCGGCCAGGTACTAAAGCTCCGTAAGCAGAGAAAGCTGCTCCAAGACCTTGAGCGCTTGGATCAGGAGCCATACCGTATGTAGAATCGATCTGGCTTCCTGCTTGTTTGTAGCCAGGTAGTAAAGAACCAATACCCTGCATAGTTTGTAACGGCCTCATTTGCTGTTGCAACTGTTGAGTAAATTGTCTTTGATTTTGTAGATCTGCAATATTTCTACCAGCAGCACCTAGACCCATTAATTCAGATCTTTGACCTCTGTTTAATGCTTCTAAGTTTTGACCAATACCAGCAAGTTGACCGCCATATCCTGCTAATTGAGATCCTAATTGAGAAGCGCCAGCTCCTCTTTGTCCACCTATACCTAACAATCCACCAGCTAAGCCTGCTCTCGCAGCAGCCTCGCTTTGACCAAACTGTTGTAAGCCACTAGCTAAACCTTGCTCTGCTCCTAATCTTGATCCAGCAAATCCACCCAAGCCTTGAGCAGCAGCTCTTTCTGCTTGTCTTTGCCTTGCAAATTCACCCATACCTGTTTGTTGTGCTTGTGAAAAACCTCTTGCTCTTATGTTTGATAGTGCGTCACCTAGACCTCTACCAAGCGCTTCTCTTCTTTCTTCAGCACCCAGCCTAGCCCTAGATCCAAAAGCTGATTCGCCACCAGCTGAGATAGCTTGCGCTCTTGCCGCTATATCTTGCTGATCGCCAGCTTTCATTACATCATCAATAGTTTGTTGAACAACTCTATCTTCATAAGGATTGTAGAACTGTTCTGTCATACTAGGATCGTATGCACCTAAAGTACCTCTAAGAAGATTTTCTGATTCACCTAAGCGGTTGCCATATTGATCAACAGCTCCTGTTGCAATACCTCTTGCTTGGCCAATCCCAGAAAGAGCGCTGTCTAAACCTAAGCCATATTGCTCTTCTGCTCTAGAAAAATAAGGATCTTGTAGTTGTTCGGCTCTTCTAGATTGTTCTATAGCTTGATTAACTAAATCTTGTTGTTGAGTAAAGAACGGTTGGAATGCACCAAGGCCAGCTTGCGCTCTTTGTCTTGCTTGAGTTTCTAATGGATCTAAACCAGCTGTTTGTTGTAAAGGAACATCACTTCCTATTAAGTTAGCACCAGCTTGTTGTAATTGATTATAAAAACCAGGAGTGCCGTCAGTACCAAAATATAAAGCCCGTACAAGCGGGTCTGTTATTGTTTCGGCTGTTATCTGACTTTGAAGTACGGGATCTACTGTATTAGCCATTATGCCATACTCCCTGAAGCGTTATACTTTTCAAATGTGTCCATTAGTTTATTCATTACCTCTACACCTTTTTCTCTATCTGGTTTACTGGATGCTATCAACTCAATACCTTTTTTTGTTTTATTAAATTTAAAACCACCAGCGCCGTTGTTAGCAGCAGCCGTCATAACAAACTCACCATCACTAAGCATAGCTGGTATATCATCAGAGGTTCCTGTTCCAGGACCGACTGACTCACCACCATTTCGCATATCTAGTTCGCCTATTGCAGCCAAGCCACCTTTATTAAATTGTTGTCTGCCGTAACCTATTGGACCACCAAAGGCCGCAGCTTTTCTTACACCTAAATCAAAACCACCAAATACAGGAGCTGGATTAAGATCTGGTCTTATTGATTGTCTAATATCGGTTAAACCACCTTCGGTTTTTTTTGTTGCATCTTTAACAGCTTTACCGTATAAAGCAGCCATTGCTAATGCCGCTGCATTTAGCCCGCCTCCTCCAGATTGACTTGAAGAACTTTCAAGAAATCCTCCGCCTTCTCTTACTGGATCAGATTGCTTGCCCGTTATAAAATCTTCTATTTTTCCAACAGCACTTTGTCCAGGAGTTTTTTGAAAGAAATTTCCAATATTACCAACGGCCCTTCCATCAATTCCAATTCTGCCAGAGCCTTCTGTACTAAAATCTGATTTTCTTCCTTTTAGAAAATCTTCAATTACACCCACATAACTTTGACCTTTTTTCTTTCCAGCACCAAAAAATCCAGGTTGTTGTTGTTGGTCATACATGTTTTGAGCTTCTGCTTGAGTATAATAATTTCCATCATTTGCTCTAATAGCTATTTCACCATTTTGATTAGTAATGCTATCGTTTATGTCAAAATTGCTGTTTAACCAAGTAGTTATGTCTCCTCCACCACCTTGATCAGATGCCATCATCATCTGCCCATCCATACCAGGTGTATATGCAGCGTTCATTATGTTGCCTACTGGATTTCCAGCAGAAGTAAATGTATCAAAAGCTTGGCCTCCCATAGTATCAGCTCCGCCTACATTACTAAATATTCCTCCATATCCTTTTCTTTGATCTTCTGCATATGTTTTACCTATCTCTTGACCATATCTTAGAGGATTAAATACAGTTTCTCCCTCAACTACATTTCCAAGACTATCTAATTTATCAACTTGACCAATATTTGAAAGTGCGCTTCCAAAGCCACCACCAATATTTTTAAAATCGCCAGAGGTTATAGATTGAAGTGCGCCATCTTTACCAAATACTTTTTGACTTCCACCAGCCATTACGGTCATGATGTCACCAAGACCACCTTCACCTTTAGCAAGTTTAAGTGCAGCAGCCCCTTTTTGATAAGTAACGGCAAAAGGAGTCCAAGGACCAGGTATAACAGCTGCAACAGGTGCTATTTTCTTAACTACTTTTTTTACGCTTCTAGCAGTTTTTTTTAGAAATTTTCTTAAACCAAATTCAGGCATGCCTGTAATAGGATTGATAGACATACCTTCGCCAACAGTATATTCATTAGGATCAAGCCCTACTGCCACCATTTCATTTTCAATTATTTTTCTTGTAGCTGGAGAGATAACTGCTGGTACTACCATTTCTCCTGTCATGACGTGAGCGAGTTTTGTGTCTCCACCTCGTCCAAGGGCTGCTAAACCTTTATTTGAATTGTCTATTCTATTCATTTTTAAATTTTACCCTATTCTTCTATACATTTTAACCAAAATACAAGTAAGTATCTATTTCCTGATTCTACCGATAGGCCTCTATGCATATGGGTAAAGCTCGGAAATATTAGAGCGTGGCCTGTAGGTAATGGTTCAACTGTACCACGATTTAAAAACTCAGTCCCGCCCCCCTTGTACTCACCTGTATTTAAGGGGACAACCATACTAATATCGGCACTAGCATCATGATGCCAAGCGCCTTGTTTTTTATCCTTTAAATTATAATTAGCTATTTGAATGCCGCCACCATTTACGTGCCTATTCCAAATATTTAAAAATATAGGATTACCTATAGTATATATCGTTTGAAACAAAGATTGATAGATTTCTGGACAATTATCTTGAAAAGTTATTTCTGGTATTTGTCTTAAAGTATCTTCTTCTGGATTGGGTTGAAAACCATAAAAACTTTCTAAGTTTTGTATTTCATCTAACAATATAGAACAAAACTTTTTTGAAAAGAAAGGAACCGTATATACATCTTTCAACGGTTCTTTTATCACTTCATTTAACTTTGTTAGCTTGGGATTGTTGTTACCTTTATTGTTATAGAAATCTACTATAGTTGGTAAAGAGTCTTGGACTGCATCAAATGTTTCTTTTTCTATATACCAATCAGCAGGATGCTCAAGCAATATATTTTTAGTTTTATATTCGTTTTTTATAGCTAACTCAACCATTATTAAAGTTAGTGATGTTTATAGATATATCTCCACCTGTAATAATATCTATCTTACCTAATGATAAAGTAGCTTCAAAACCAAAGTCATTTGCTCTTTCGCCTATATCAACCCACTTAGATCCTGTATAAACCTGCAAAACGCCTAAAGTAGTATTCCATATAATACTGCCTGGCAAAAAGTTAAATTTAAGTTTATCTGCATCATTAACTTGTTGAGTGCTGTTAACATCAACCGCACCTAAGTTAATTTCTAAAATTCTTGTAAGTCTGTTAAATATATCTGGGCTGACTGAACCTACAGCAATTGGAAGTTGCGTTTGTAGAATCTTGCTCATCTCTTGCCGTCAGTTCTTACATCAATCCTTGTAGCTCCTAATCTCCATCCAATTCCTAAATTACCGTCATTTGGCGCATCATCATCTGACTCAAATCTTAAAACCATTTGTCTTGCTCTGCCCCTAACAAATGCCTGTTGAGTGTTTGCTTGTATAGAGCTTGTTGAGTTGACAGACAAAGAATCTCCTGGATAGTTTCTTGTTTTAACTACAATATTTACAGATCCATCTTCGTTGCTGTTTTGAATAAATTTAAAATCTGGAATAATTTTTTGTATAAAAGTAAATTGTTCTCCATCACCTAAATCAAAATCAGAACTTTCTATAAACACATTAGTCATAGGAGATCCATCATCATCAAAGCCTATTTCTTGTTGATACAGATAGCCATTACTAACAGCTCTAGGGTAGTTTTCTATACCAGCATCTAACCAAGCTGTTCTACTTAAAGATCCATAAAACCAAACATTTTCTGCGTAATTATAAATAACATACTTATCTATCTCACTACTAGAAGAAGAACAATAAAACCAACCAACTTCATTTTTATCTGCAATAGTAAATGCATTAATTTTAAAAGATTGAGTTAAATTTATATCAGAAAAAACATAATTCTGGACAGTACAAGGAACGGTTTGAACACTACCATTATAGATATAAAAATTATTGTAGCTCATCCAAAACACACCTTGAGGCGCTGTAATAGCTGCTTTAGGCCCTATTAATCCTATTCCTTCATTAATTAAATTAACTCCAAATGTAAAAGGCGGACCAATAAACTGCATGCTATATAAAGCAGTATCAGTCCAAACTAATATTTCTTGTCTAGACTTAACGGCACCAATAATAGAAGAGCCAGAAGATAATCGTAAAGATCCTGCTGTATTTGTTGTTTGAGGCTCAAACTCTAAAGCATTTTCTTGGTCACTAAATGCAATTAACATAGGATCAACAGCTCCAGTTCTAACGCCCCCCGATAAAGGATCTGCGCCTAATACAATTAAATGACGATCTTTTTCTGAAGTAATAACTTGTAACCCTACTGTTGGTACTTGATTAGCTCCAGATGTTGTAGAAAGGTTAACAGCTCTAGTTGTAAGGCCGTTATTTTCAACCCATCTATATATGCCTCCACCTCTTTGATTAATAATTAAATCTTCTCCAAAGTTGTCATGAGTCCATAATCTAAGTTGATTGGTAGAAGATAGTGCTGTTGCAGATCCAAAGGCTCCCTCTCCCCATCCATTTAAACCCCAACCAGTACCAGGCACATAAACATCCAGACCCACATTCAATTGATATGTGCCAACGGTTGATCCACCACCATTACCGCTATCGCTTGAATTAGCTGTTACTTCAGCTCCGCTAGTATCTTTAGCTTCAATTGTGTAAGAATTAGAATTTACGATTGTAGCTATTTGATATTCTTGATTAAGTACTGTAGCAGTAATATTACCGCCTAAAGATGCTGCTCCTGAAAATGTTACAAAATCATTTTGTACTGCCCCATGAGCTGTATCTGTTACTGTAATGGTTGAATCTCCATCTACCGCAGCAAAAGTTACATCTCCCGCAGCTGTAGTAGATCTTATTGGGGTTATGTCATTAAAAGAAGTACCCTCTTCTATATAATATTTCCAAGTTGTTCCTAAACCTAAATATTTAGTTCCAGATAATGCTATCCAAGGATGCAAAGCCCTGCAAGTTCCTAAAAAAGTATTGTTACTATCTTTAGCCCAACCACCAAACTTTTCGGGTCTACCTTTTCTAAAACGAACAAGGTTGCAGTCAAACCAACCGCCCTCATTATCATAATCAGTACCTTCTCTGTTGATACCTGGTTTAAATATTGCTTTCTGTAACGTCATTTAATGATTCTAGTTTTGGTGTTTTATTTACATATAACAAAGTTTCTAATAAAGATTCTTTAGAATCTATTTTATTTAAACTGCCTATAGTTTTTGCATACTCAGTTAAATTGTTCTTTTTATCAACAGGAACAAAAATAACTTTATTTATCGGCAAAGCAACCAAACAGAAAAAGTCTATTTGACCGTCTCCATATCTTACCATTTTATTTTGTCTAGTGTTATTAGAAGTTCTTCGTCCAGATCTTATTTCCCAACGGTAATAATCTGCTTTTGATCTTTTGTAAATTTTGTTTGTTGTTTTAACTTGGACTCGGTAAAGTTTGCCTTGATGATCAAGTATTAAATCAGACCTATGATTTGATGGAGACATAATAACTGAGTCGCAATATCTAAGCATGTAAGATGCTGCTAGATATTCACCAGCCAAAGCAATTCTAGCTGTAGAATGAGGCATAAGCCCTTCCTATAAATTTAACCGCTGTTAAACCTTACCCCATTCTTTGCCTTCAAACAATAAAGACTCAGCGTTTCTTCTTCTAACCAAACCTTCATTTACTTGTTTATTTACTTTATTCCATCTTCTCATTTGGTTAGGAACTTCTTCGTATTTACTCTCGTTTAAAACTTTTAACAAGGTAGAGCTTTTTAAATTAGCAGGCCCAAGGTTGTATACCCAAGACACCAAAGCATCAAACTGAGATTGATTTAAAGGCACTTTTACAAGAGAGTTTACATAATGCTCGTACTCATCCTCTAATTCTTGCCAAAGCATAAATTCAGCTTTTTCTTTAGACCAAACATCACCTTCTTTAACATCTTTGGTATGGCCGTATCCTATTGTCCAAACGCCTGCTGGACATTTATATGCAACTGCTTGACCTTCATCATTAACAGGCAAGCCTTCAAATTTTTTGATGATACAAAAACCTTCGTCTGAAGTATGCATTAGGTTCCGAATACGATTGTTACGAAAGCAATTAATAAAGTTCCCATAAAACCGAAAGTCCCAAAAACTGCCATTCTTAGGGTTTTGTTTAAATCGTTCATTTCTGATTTTATTTCTGCTGTTTCTTTGAATATGCTTTTCCATCTTTCCTCACATTTTGCCTCATGCGATTTTAAGTCTGATGCAACAGATTGAACTGTATTTCTACTCGCCATCTTTCTTATCACCCGTATTGGATGCTCCAAAGTAAAACGATATAACTGCTGACGCCAACCCACCTAAATATCCTAACACTAAATTAATTAAAGCTTCAGAATTTTGTTCGGGTGGTTGTAAAGTTACTAAAAATATATAACCCATAAATCCACCAACAACAGCAATACCCATAATTCTAGCAGTCCAATCTTTGCTAAAGTTTTTTCTAGCATCTTGTTTTTCTACTGTTTCTAACCTAAATATATCTACATCTAGCTCTTTCATTTGAACTTCAAACTGTTGTTCAGCTTTTTTAAGTTCTAGCATTTGTTCTGGAGTAGCTGCTTGAATGGCTTTGTTAATAGATTTGGGATCTGCTTGACAGCCAAGCACACCAGCAATAACAGATGCTGCTTGACCACCTAACGGACCACCTAATGCGGATCCTAATGTTGGAGCAAGCGCTCCTACTACATTTTTAATTAAACCAAATTTCATAATTACCCCGCTAATGGATTTTTTTCTTCATTAATTTTAGATTCTATCTTTTGTACATCTTTTTGTAAGTTCATGTACTGTTCTTTTAAAATAGACCAATTGTTAGTGTTTTGATTAACAGCCCCTTCTAAAATATTTATTTGCTCTAACTTTTTTAATTTTTGTTCCATAACAGAAATTTGTGTTACAAGGCTGTTAATGTCTTCTTCGTAAGAAACAGATGTTTGTGCCTCTAAGTTTTCAATTCTATTAACATAGGTTGCTCCTTGATAGCCAAAGCCAGCAAGTGTTGTAACAATACCAACAAGCGCTATAAGTTGCGTTGTTTTATTTTCAAACCAATTCATTTCAGTCTCCTATAATGCTGGCTGTAATTTTTTTAATTCAGTCAAAGTTTCTATACTTTGTCCTGCTAGCTCATAAAAAGCCGCAGTATTATCTGAAAGGTTGCTATTAGTATAAATGTTTTTTGACTCATACCAAAATTCTTTTTCAGGTATGTATACGGTTCTGTAATTATTAAATCCTGGCAAAAAGCCCATAACCGCTATAATAGCGTTTTCTGAGCCATACTCCCCAGTTTCTTCTTGTTTGGCCGCATTTTGTTCTTGAGCTGTTTGTAAGTTTTGAGCAATAATATTTTCAACGGTAGTTTCTGAATCAGCATCAACAGATGCAATAGACGTATCCATCTGATCTTGCGTTGTTTCTGTTGTTACATTCGCAACTGTTACTTCAGTTGTTACCGTTTCTGTTTCAACAGTTGTTGAACTAAAAGAAGTATCCGCTACAGACATGCTGCTCATATCTAAAACTTGATTGGTTTGAGCTGTAGATGATGCAAATTGATCTGACATGCTAGGCGAACTGCTGGTGCTAATACCAGCGTTAGATGAGTTACTTACAGCATTTCCAGCAGCAGCAGTATTTCCAGTAGCATGTATAGAATTACCAGCGTCAGTACCACTAACACTTTGATTTGCGGTTTTTATTGTAGATGCAACCACTCTAAGAGCTACTTCTTTACTAATTGAGCTTTCACCTTTTGTATTTTCTCTTTCAGCAACTTGAAACTCTTCTTCAAATACATCTTCTTCTATAATTTCTTCTCTCTCTATTCTTTCTTCTTCTATTTCAGCTTCAGCCAGCCTTTCTTCTATTGCTTCAAAAACTTCTTCGACAACCTCTTCTTCAAAAATTTCTTCTATAAACTCTTCTTCTGGGTCTTCTGATATTGCAATCTCCTCCTCTCTTCTAGTTTCTTCCTCAAACCATTCTTCCAACTGCTCTATAGTTTCAAGCTCAATAAATGTTTCAGGTTCTCTGTAATCTTCAACAAGAAAGGTTTCTTGAAAAATAAACTCTTCAATCATTAAATCTTCAACAGGTAAAAATGTTTCTTCTTCCTGCATAGGAAAGTCTTGCCCAACTTCAAATGAATCTCTGTATTCTTCATTAGGAAACATTTGCTCAAAAATTATTTCTTCCTCAAACATAAATTCTTGTTCTTCAAAGTTTTGTTCTTCAAACTCATAAACAAACTCTTCAAACATAGGCTCTTCTTCATAGCCAAACTGTTCTTCTTCTTCGTAACCGTAGTCAAATTGATCTTCTTGAAAGTAACCTATATCTTCTTGCTGCGTATAACCAGGGCAAAATGGCCCATACTGAGGATCTAAATCGCATTGCTGGTCATCATATGCATCCCAATAATAGGGGCAAGACTCATCATAAAGAGAATTTATATTGCATTGTTGCGTTAATAAAGCATCTGCATAACCGCTACAACTAGAATCATTTAAAGGATTGCTGCAATCAACCACCTCTCCCACAAAAATAGACCCACCATTTTCTAGGGTTTGATTTTCGCCTATATCATTCCAATCTTGATTAACACAGGTTGTTGAGTTAATAATTCCTGTATTACATTCATCGTGAAAGTAATAAGTTTCTAGTTCTTTTTCGTTACCCTGTATGCCTATAAAAACATCGTGGTCTTTAATATCTAATTGTCCATAGATGGCTTCATAAGTGTTATTGGGGTACAACCAAAGCTCAAAAGTATTTTTAGAATCTCTGTAATACTCCCACATTTCATACCAACCAAAAATAACTTTATCATCAAAACTTTTGGCTAACATCGAAGAGTTCTCACCCATAATAAGATCGGTCCAAAAAGGATACATTGTATAGTTAGTGTTGGGGGATGGGCTAGGGTTGTATTGCGTGCAGTTCTTTTCCCATGTGTCGGCTGTTGATAATGAGCCTAAAATTAAACAACCATTACTAGCCATGTAACCTTGGTTAAAAGTTTCGCCAAAAAAATTAAAGTCAAAGCCAAAGTTAAACACTTGAGATGTGCCGTCATCACTGGCTGA